>Ga0116226_10000330_pt1 | contig 39922 bp, 40 predicted proteins | sample S1TSphfallax_FD_89692 | JGI IMG/M metagenome (GOLD analysis project Ga0116226, IMG submission 89692) | Host-associated microbial communities from peat moss isolated from Minnesota, USA - S1T2_Fa - Sphagnum fallax MG | ecosystem: Host-associated > Plants > Peat moss > Unclassified | place: USA... | reverse complement strand
CTCGGCGCTGCGTTCCCGGCGGCCAGTCACCCGCTTGCCGATCCGTCCGCGAGCCGCATGCTCGCCGCCCGCGCCGAAGAAATCGAAGCGGCCTTCGCGCGTATCGAGCCCGCCTTGCGTGAACTCGCGGCGGGTCAGTTCGAACACGGATTCGCAGCTTCCGCGGCCGCGCGGGTGCAGCGCGAGTTCGGTCTCAGCCTGCCCGCGGCGGCGTTCGCTGCCTCGTGGTCTGCACCGCTCGATGCACGTCGCTTGTACGCGCGGCTCGTGATCGGTACGTTTTGCCGCCTCATCGAACGCGACTTCGATCGCAGCCACTCGAACTTGTCCGAGGGTGAGTCGGCCGAGGAATTGATCCGCCGCTGGGGTTTTCATGCCATCGACGTGACACCCTGCGCGGACGGCCGCTTGAGCGGGGTCGTCGACTACATTCTGCGCATTCCGCCGGCCGTGATCGCCTACCGCAAGTCCTACGCCGGCGCGCTGTTCGACGTCGAGGAGTCATTGCGCCACTGGGAGACCGTGGAACTGCGTCGTTGGCGCGAGGCTAAGCCGAACGCGGCCGATGCACCTACCCGCTATCTGAAACTGGGCGTCTACCACTACAGCAGCATCGCGCCGCGCCGGCAGGGCTGCGCCGCGCATGGCAGTGACGAGGGCCGAGCGGCGGGCGCGCTGCTAGAGCGATTGCAGCAGCTCGGGCAAGCCGTCGAACTAAGCCATTGTTGCGGAGCGCGTATTGCGACTCTGCTGGTCGGCGTCGACACCGACACCGACGCGATTCGCGTCCACGTTCCCGACGGTTCCGGCACGATCTCGATCGCGCGCTACGTAGACAATCTTGCACTCTACGAGCATACGCAGAGTCTCGGCCGCGAGAGCGCGAAGGCCGCGATCCGCCGCGCCGTCGCCGATTGCGCCGGGGTCGCCGACGACGATGCGGCGAGCGAAGGCATGCGCTGGTTCTGCGGCTACCTTCTCAAGAACAACATCGCTCAGATCGACGCGGTACGTGCGTGGCACGGTGGACCCTATGCCGACAGCGGTCACACGGAACGTTTGATCGTCGTCGGTGACGCGGTCGACGACGTGCAGTTGCGCAATCTTGCCTTCCAGGCACAGATGGATACCGTCGAGGAAGGGTCGGCGGATCTAGACATCGGCCTGCATATTCTCCTCGGCCTGAACGAACCGCGTTCGCTCGCTGTGCCCGTGCTCGTGCACCTGCGCTACGACCCGCGCATTCCGGGCGCACGCGAGCGTGCCGAAGGGCGTGCGCGACGATTGCAGAGCGCGATCGAAGCACGCCATGCTACGGGCGTCGCCGCGGGCGCGATCGTCGTCCGGTCCGCCGTACGCGCCGGCGACGCGGCTCGCCTAGATCCGGTCGAGCCGCTCGCCGTGGAGGCACACGCATGAAAATTTGTCAGGTCGAAGGCACCTTGGTTGCCACCGCTAGGATCGGCAGCCTCGGCAACCGCCGACTGCTGGTCGTCAAGGAACGCGGCAGCAGCGGTAAACAGGTGGCGGTCGATCCGGTCGGCTGCAAGCCCGGCGACTGGGTCATCGCCGTCGGCAGTTCGGCTGCGCGCGACGCAGCGGGGAGCAAGGATTATCCGAGCGATCTGACGATCGTGGGCATCATCGATTATTGGGACGATAGCAGCGGTCAGGCAGGAGTCAGAGCGGATGCAAATCCACCGAGTCGTTCGTGAACTCGTGACGACGAAGCGTAACTTCTGGCTCGCAGCCAAATCGTTGCGCATCGTCGAGGATCACAAGGGCAACCTCGAGGTGGCCTTGGATCCGATCGGCGCCAAGCCCGGGGACTTCGTCGTCACGATCGGCATTTCTGCGGCGCGAATCGCGGCCGGAAATCCGAAGATCACGACGGATTTGACGATCGGCGGCATCATCGATCATTGGGATGAGGCGCGCTGGCGTCTTTGAGACGCCGACGCATCGAAACGTTGGACATGGCAATCAAACAGAAGCGAAGGAGAACGAAGATGGCAAGCGAAAAGTTGGGCATCGCCCTGGGTATGATCGAGACCCGCGGTCTGGTCCCCGCGATCGAAGCGGCCGATGCGATGACGAAGGCCTCCGAGGTGCGGCTGATCGGCCGCCAATTCGTCGGCGGCGGCTACGTCACTGTGCTGGTGCGCGGCGAAACCGGTGCGGTCAATGCGGCGGTGCGCGCGGGTGCGGATGCCTGTGAGCGCGTCGGCGACGGACTGGCGGCGGCGCACATCATCGCGCGTCCGCATTCCGAAGTGGAACAGATCCTGCCGCTGCAGGCGAACGGCCCGGATGCGGCACATAGCTGATGTCCGCGCGCGCTGCGGCGACCGGGCGTGACAGGGGAGCGGGGCGGGCGAATGGAAACCCCGCTCGGCCGCTTGCCGGCCGGGCGGCGACTGGGGCCAGGGATGGGCTTTGCGCCGGGGAGTCCGCAGCTGAATGGGGAATGCGATGCTGAGTGAAGTGCAGAAAATCGAGGGGATCAAGATGGTCGCGACACTGCCGTTGCCGGAAGACTGGAAGTCGGTCCAGAACCCTCCATCCTTGTTTCGCCGCTTTCAGTTCTCGGCGTATCGCGATACGCGGGCATTTCTCGATCGCCTCGCCGCGCTGTCCGAGGAAATGAGTTTGTATCCGGATTTAGGCTTCGGGCCGACGCACGTCAACGTGACCGTCTATGGTCCGGACGGTAAAGCCCCGGGCAATCACGAAATCGACTTCGCCACCAAAGCCGCGAATCTCGCGTCTCCCGCCTAGCGATCCGAACGCTCCGTGATGCGTCCCGCTCCGATCGACGTCGCGGTAAGCATCGTGCAGGGGGCGGACGGTCGCGTGCTGATGGCGGAGCGCACTTCACGGCAATTGTCAGCAGGGTATTGGGAGCTTCCGGGCGGGAAGGTCGATCCCGGCGAAACGCCGCAACAGGCGGCGGTGCGGGAACTAGCCGAGGAAATCGGCATTAACGCACTCGAGGTCCGGCCCTGGATCAGCTACCACCACGAATTTCGCCTGCGGCGACTGCGTCTGTTCTTTTTCCGGGTCGAGCGCTGGTCGGGTTCGCCGCAGGGTCGCGAAGGCCAGCGTATCGCCTGGGTCGATCCGGCGCACCCGGAGGTCATGCCGATCCTGCCGTCCGTCGAACGGGTGCTGATCGCCCTGGGTCTGCCAGATCTTTATGCGGTAACGGACTCGCACCGCCACGGTGGTCCCGATGGCCTGCTCGCGGATTTACAGCGGGCACTGCGCGGCGGACTGCGGCTGATCCAGGTGCGCGAACCCGGGATGGCGCCGGATCAACGCGTGCAGTTCGCGCGACGTATCGCCGCGCTCGCCGAGCCTTACGGTGCGCGCGTGTTGCTTGCCGGCTCCGCCCTAGAAGCGCGACGCGCGGGCTTGACTGGCCTGCATGCGACGGCGGCCGAGTTGCGGCGCACAACCCACCGACCGGCGGTCAAGTTCTGGCTGGCCTCATGTCACGACGGAGCGGATCTTCGAGCTGCCGAAGAACTCGGCGCCGACGCCGCGGTCATCTCGCCGGTATTGCCGAGCGCGGCGCATCCGGATCGCCCGGCAATCGGCTGGCACGGCTTGCGGCAGCTCGCCGCGGGCGCGCGCCTGCCCGTTTATGCGCAAGGCGGTGTCTCGCGCGGCTCGATCCCGGAGGCACGCCGCGCCGGTGCGGTTGGCATCACCTCCGGGGATTGGGCTTGACGCAGCCTGGAGCAGATGGCGGCCCATAAGTCCGCCTGAAGCTACGACAAAAAGTTTTGAATGGCGCGGTCGCCAGTCCTCGCCTATCGTGCACAAGTGGGCGATTTCGATGCATCGGGAGGCATCCGTGATCAGCAATTGGCTCTGGCTCGTTGGATTGGGACCCGCCACGCTCGGCCTCGTCGGTCTCGTGCCGGGCAAGGAGACTCCGGTCTCGACGGCACGCCGCATCCTCGCAGCAAAACTGGCGGCAGCACTGACCGCGCTGCTCGCGATCGCGATGGCCGCGGAGGTCATCGCGCACGGCTCGCTGCGCACGCCCTTGCTCGGTGTCGCCGGCGTCGGTTTCAGCCTCTACCTCGATGCGATCGCGGCGATGATGTTTTGTTTGGTCGGGCTGATCGGCTTGATCGTCGTCGCCTACAGTCAACACTACATGGATGGCGATCCGCAACAACTGCGCTTCACCCGCCAGCTATGCCTCACGCTCGCCGCCGTGCTGCTCGTGATCGTCTCCGGTAACATGCTGCAATTCGCGTTTGCATGGATAGCGACGGCTTGGGGTTTGCATGTGCTGCTCATATTCTATCCTGATCGACAGGCGGCGATTCTGGCCGCACGCAAGAAGTTCATCGCGAGCCGCGTCGGTGATCTGTGCTTGTTCGCCGCGATGGTTCTCGTCTATAGGCTCTGTGGCAGCCTCCAGTACGATGCGATTTTCTCCGCCATGAACTTGCTGCACGCCGGATCCGCTCCGGTCATCCTGCACGTGGCCGCCCTCTTGCTGGTCTGCACGGCGATGTTGAAGTCGGCGCAATTCCCGCTGCATGGCTGGCTGATCGAGGTCATGGAGACGCCGACGCCGGTCTCCGCTCTGCTGCATGCGGGAATCATCAACGCGGGCGGCTTTCTCGTGTTGCGCTTCTCGGATTTGATCGCGCTGTCGACGCCGACGCTGTACACGCTGTCGATCATCGGCGGCATGACGGCCTTGTTCGGATCGGTGGTCATGCTCACCCAGACCTCGATCAAGGTGTCGCTTGCCTACTCGACCACCGCGCAAATGGGCTTCATGATGCTCGAGTGCGGTTTGGGCGCGTTCTCTGCGGCCTTGCTGCACATCCTGGCGCATTCGCTCTACAAGGCCCATGCCTTCCTCTCGTCCGGCAGCGTCATCGACATCGCGCGCGCCTCGTGGACTCCGAGTCCGGGGGGCAAGCCGCACCCGGCGCGCCTCGTGATCTCGATCATCGCCGTGTTGGCGGTCACCGTCGCCATCGGGTCTCTGTTCGGAGCGACGCTGTACGCGAAACCCGGCGTGTTCACCATGGGCGCGGTCGTGGTGCTCGCGATGATCCTTCTGATCGCCAACGGCATCGATGAACACCCGAATCTCTATGTCGTCGTGCGTACGGTCGGCCTCGCCGCGATCGTGACCGTGGTGTACTTCAGTCTGCAATTCATCGTGGAAGTTTTGCTCGCCGATTCCGTGCCGCCGACGCAAAGCTTGCGCGGTCCGCTCGATCTGGCGATCATCGTCGCGATCATCCTCGGTTTCGGTGTCGTCACGCTGTTTCAGGGTTTGTTGCCCGGGCGTGGTTCGGGTGCGAAATGGTCGGCGCTGTATGCGCATCTGTCGAACGGCTTGTACGTGAACACGATCGCGAACCGATGGCTCTTGCGGGTCTGGCCGAGCCCGCCGCAACAGCCGGGCGTCGGGGCCGGCCGGTGAACACCGCGATTGCGGCCATCCCGACCGACGAGCGCGCCGACCTGCTCGCGGCAATCGCCGCCGCGTGCGGGCGGATAGCGCCGCTGTGGCCTTTGAAGCATTTCGTCGCCGTCAACCCCTTCCTCGGATTCACCGATCGCTCCTTCCATGCCACGTGCACGACGATGCGTCGCGTCGCGCGTATCGACATGCTGATGCCGCGCAGCTTCTACCGGCAGGCTCTGGCCGAAGGCACGATCGAGGATCGCGATCTGGGCGCCGCGCTCGCCGCCGCGCCCGCCGATTGGCAGATACCGGCCTCCGTCGCGGCGCTGAGAGCCGCGCTCGAGCGCGACGTGCCGATCCGCACCGGTGGCAGCGCCGTCGTCGCGACCGTCGCCGAGGTGCTCGACACGCTCGCGTCCGGCGACCGGCAAGCCTCGCGCACGAGTTTCATGGTCGACGAAATCTCGAAGTGGTGCGCGGCCTATTTCGACGAGGGACAGTCGGTATGGCGCCTGCCCTCGCGAGACCTCCGACCTTATGCCGCCTGGCGAGCATCGATGCGTCACGACCGCAACGCCGAGATGATGGGTATCGCCGGGTTCCGGACCGCGGTGGCGGAATTGCCCGAGGATCCCGTTGCGGCGATCGACGCCGTGGTGCGCGAACAAGGTGTGCCGGAAGGCGCGATTGCGGATTATCTACATCAGGCTTTGTCGGACATCGGCGGCTGGGCCGCCTATGCCCGATACCTCGTCTGGAACAGCGAGCTGTACGGTCGGGAGGACGATACGCTCGTGCAGCTACTCGCGATTCGCGTGGTCTGGGGCTACACGCTGTTCCTCGAGCATCGCGGCAACCGCGCCTTTCGCGAGGCTTGGAGCCGCGCCATGCTGGCCGCCGCGACACCGCCGCAAGACGAGCAACTCGGTCACGACCCAGAAATCGCCATTGACCTGCTGCTCCAGGAAGCCTACGAGGGCGCCTACCAGCGCCGGTTGCTGGCGCAAATCGGACAAAACACCCTGGAAATCCGCCGCAAATCCGAGGGGCGGCGCAAGCAAGTGCAAGCCGCGTTCTGCATCGACGTGCGCTCGGAGATCTACCGGCGCGCGTTCGAGTCCGTGTTCACGGACGCCGAGACGCTGGGTTTTGCTGGGTTCTTCGGCTATCCGATCGAATACGTGAAGATCGGCGACGTCAATGGCGGCGCCCAGTGTCCGGTGCTGCTGACTCCGCGCTTCGTCGTGTGCGAGGCTGTCAAGAACGCCTCCGTCGAGGAAGAGGCCAAGATCCTCGGTCTGCGACAGCTTCGCCGGCGTGCCGCCAAGGCCTGGAAGTCCTTCAAGCTCGCGGCTGTCTCCTCGTTCATCTACGTCGAGACGGCGGGTCTGTTATATGCCGCCAAGATCTTGAGCGACAGCCTCGGTCTCACTCGCCCGGTCAAGGATCCGAACACCGACGGACTCGACAAGGCGGTGCTCGGCCGCGTCGGCCCGCGGGTCGAGACGCGCCTGGTCGGCGCTCGCGAAACCGGTTTCGACAAGCATCAACGGCTCGTACAAGCGGAGGCCGTGCTGCGCGGCATGTCCCTGACCGAGCAATTCGCGCGTCTGGTCCTGCTCGTCGGCCACGGCAGCACCACGGCCAATAACCCGCATGCTTCGGGTCTCGACTGCGGCGCCTGTGGCGGTCATACGGGCGAGGCGAACGCACGCGTGGCCGCGATGATCTTGAACCTGCCGGACGTGCGGGTCGGTTTGCGCGGGCGCGGCATCGAGATTCCCGACGACACCTGGTTCCTCGGCAGCCTGCACGACACGACGACCGACGACATCGTAATCTTCGACGTGGACGATGCGCCCGCGACGCACCTCGAGGAGATCCGCCGCGTGCGCGGTCGCCTGTCGCGGGCCTCCTCGCTCGCCCGGCTCGAGCGTGCAGCCCTGCTCGGCGTCCCCGAAGGCCCGAAGACGGAGGCCCGCGTACTGGCTCGCAGCCGCGACTGGTCGCAGGTGCGTCCCGAGTGGGGTCTCGCTGGCAATGCGGCGTTCATCGCCGCGCCGCGCACGCGTACCCGGGGCATCGATCTGGGGGGTAGGGTTTTCCTCCATGACTATGCCTGCCGCAACGACGAAGATTTCAAGATCCTCGAACTCATCATGACCGCGCCGATGATCGTCGCCAGCTGGATCAACTTGCAATATTACGGTTCCACGGTCAACAATCGCGCTTTTGGAGCCGGCAACAAAGTGCTCCACAACGTCACCGGGACGATCGGGGTGCTGGAAGGGAATGCCGGCGACTTGAAGGTAGGGCTGCCCTTGCAGTCGGTCCACGACGGACGACAATTCATCCATGAACCGCTGCGGCTCAACGTCATCATCGAGGCGCCTCTTGGTGCGATCAACGCCGTGATCGCGAGGCACCCGACGGTGCGGGACATGGTGGATCATCGCTGGGTGCATTTGTTCGCCCTATCCGAGCGGGGCATCGTGTCGCACCGGTATCTCGGATCCTTGGAATGGGAGGCGATCGACGTGCGGGACGCGGCAAGCTAAGACGGCGCGTTCGGGAACCGATCGAAAGTGTCCCCGCAATGAGCACGATGGCGCAGCTTCAGCAATTCCTGGAGCAGGTTCTCACCGATCCTTGGTTGGTGCATGACCATGAGGGCCGGCTCCTCGAGGTCAGCGCGAAGACCTGCGAGAGGCTCGGCTATTCGCGCGAGGAGTTGCTCGCGTTGACGGTCCTCGACATTGAGCTAAGCCTCGATACGGCGACGGCGGCGGCCGATTGGGGCAGCGTCGCGCCCGGAGCCGCGAAGATTCTCGGCGCTCGACAACGTCGCAAGGACGGTAAAATTCTGCCCGTCGAGGTCCATTGCGGCGCTTTCGATCTCACCGGCCAGCGGCTGTATTTTCGGACGGCCCGCGACCTCTCACCGCGCCTCAAGCTCGAAGCCGAGTTGCATGCGAGCCGCGAACGCGTGCAAACGGTGTTCCGCGCAATGACCGAGGGTCTCGTGCTGCAATCGGCGAGCGGCGAGATCATCGAGGCCAACCCGGCGGCCGAGACGATTCTCGGAGTCACGCGGGCGCAGCTGCTCGGCAAATCGTCCTTGGACCCCGAGTGGCGTCCGATTCGCGAGGATGGCAGCGCGTTACCCGGCGAAGAGCACCCGGCGATGGTGGCTTTGAGAACCGGCGAACCGGTGCGCGAGCAAGTCATGGGTTTCCACGACCCGGGGAAGGGCTTGCGCTGGATCCGCGTCAACGCGCGACCCATCTTTTCGGAAGGGTCCGACAGCCCGGCCGGTGCGGTCACGACCTTCGTCGATATCACCGCGCAGCGGCGGCTTACCGATGAATTGCGGGTCGCCAACGCCGATTTACGGGCGATTCTCGACAATGTCCCGGCGCGCATCACGTCTTGGCGAGCCGACCGAACCAACCGCTTCATCAACCGCGTCGCCAGCGCCTATTTTCAGATATCGCCTGAAGAGGCCATTGGCAAGCATGTCACCGAGATCCTCGGCGTCGAGCGTTACGCGAAAATCGAATCCTACGTCACGGCCACGCTCGCTGGCGAACGCCAGGCCCACGAACTCGCCGATCCGCTGCCCTGTGGAACGGTGAAACATAGTTACGTCGAGTATGTCCCCAACACGGTCGATCGGGAGGTCGTCGGGTTTTACGTACTCGGCACGGACAACACCGAACTGCGTGAATCCTACGCCAGGGTGCGCGAACTCGCGCAGCGCCTGGAGGGCGTGCGCGAAGAGGAGCGGGAAGCCGCGGCTTTGGTGCTGCACGAGGGCATTGCCCAGGATTTGTTTGCGATGAAGCTGGGCGTCGAATGTTTGCGGACGCAGTCGGAAGGTCGTACCGCGATCATCAAGGCCTGTCAGGAGTTCACGACCGCCATCGAAAAGTGCATGCACGACACGCGTCGCGTTGCCAATCAGCTGCGACCCGCCGCCCTCGTGCATTTGCGCATCGTCGAGGCGGTCAAGGATCACGCGCGCTATTTTGGCGAACGCGCGGGCCTGGATATCGTGGTCAACGAGGCGGCCCCGTTCCCGAGAGCCGATGCGGCAACTCAATCGGTCTTGTTCCGGACCGCCCAGGAGGCGCTAACCAACGTCGCGCGGCACGCGCGGGCGACGCGTGTCGAGATCACTTTCCGGATCGAGCGGAAGTTCGTGGTCATGAGCGTCGCGGACGATGGGGTCGGCATAGAAGCCCATGAGCTCACGAAGGTAAAATCGCTGGGCTTACTCGGGATTCGCGAGCGCGTGCGTGCGTTGGGCGGCGATCTGTCGATCGTCCGCGGCGCGATCTCGGGATCGGTCTTGTCGGTGCGATTGCCGACAGCTTAAAAAATACCCGGCATCGTCACGAAGCCCTCGAGCCGCCTGACCCGATCGGTCCAGCGACGGATCGCGGGGTAGGGCAGCCGGGAGATTCCACCTTCCTCGGAGAGCATCACGGTTGGAAAGCACGCGATGTCGGCGATCGTCGGCGCCTCGCGGCTGCAAATCCACTGCCGGCCCTCTTGTTCGGCGAACCAAAGATGCTCGTCGAGCACGCGCAAGGCGCGGTGCGCGCCGCGTCGGCATTGCTCGATGTCCGCTGCGTAGAACAGCGTGTCGTGCAGCCGCGCCAGGCCCGCGGTCGCCGTCAGGCCGTCGGCAAAGCTCAACCACGAGACGAGCGTGGCGAGTCCCGCCGCATCCTCGCGCGGGCACCAGCGCTGCGTGGGATCGTAGCGACCGGCAAGATAGACCAAGATCGCCTGGGCATCTCGCAGGATCCACCCGTCGTCGTCGAGCACGGGGAGCTGGCCGAGCGGATTCAATGCCAGAAACCAGGGGCTCTGGTGTTCGCGGCCCGGATGGAAATCGATCTCCCGCCGTGCGAAGCCTACCTGGAGCAAATGCAGCAGCAGCCGCACCTTGTAGCAATTGCCCGAGAGCTCGTAGTCGTAGAGCGTGATCATCGCGCAAGCTCCACGGCATCGCGGACCCCGATGAGCCGGGCGTTGTAGGCCCGCAGCCCGGCGAGGCGCTGCGCGGCGGGAATCAACTTGCCGACGAGTCCGTGGATCACCGTGGCGCAGGGCTCCAGTGGCTGTAATAGCCAGTAGACGGAGTCGATATTCGCCACCGCTGCATCGTCGACGCCCGCCGTATCGTATGCCTCGGTCACGAGCGTATACGCATCCAGTCGGGCCACTCGTCCCAGCAACAATCTTTCGGCGACCGCCTCCAGCGATGCGGCGACGTAGACGCTGCGTAGCGTGGTAATAGCGCCCTCGACGGGTGGGGTCACCGCGACCGCCACGCTCCCCTCCGGCGGCAGGCTTGGTACGTCGTCGCGCGGCTGCAGGCTCGCCCAAACGTAACCGTAGCGCTCCGTGCTCGAATAGGCGGTCGCACATAGCGCCGCGCCAGGCTTCTGGGTCGGGTGCGACGGAATGTGCGTACATTGCCCGCTGCCGCTCGCGAAGCGCCAGCCGTGATACCGGCAGCGAAGTTCGTTCTCGATCTGCTCGCCGATCGACAGGCGCACGCCGCGATGGGGGCAGCGATTCTCCCAGGCGTTGACGGCTCCCGAGCGTCCACGCCAGACGGCGATCTCCTGGCCGAGTAACGAGGTCTGGAAGACATGACCGGGGCGGACTTCCTCGCTGCGCGCCACGGGAAACCATCGATCCATGCCTCAAGTCTCGGCGATCGCGCCGTAGCGCACGCCGGCCGTGGCGAGATAGCGCCGGTAGGCCGCCGAGGACTTGTCCGCTCGCACCGAAATCTCGGCGCGCGGCGACAGCGGCAATCGCTTCGGTAACTGGTTCTCGAGGATCGGACGGTCCTGGCCGAAGATGAATTGCTGGAAGCGGCGGATCGCGCCCGGTTCGGCATCATGGGGCAGATAGCACGTCAACATATGCGCGATGCAGGTCTCCTCGGTCACCGGCTGAACGAGCAGCGCGATCATGTCCTTGCGCTGCGGTTCGACCGGATTCGCCTTGTAGAGCACGACGACGTAGGGGCGCAAGACCGCATAGATATAGTCGACGTCGAAGCCGGCGGCGGCGACCGGCGAAGCTTTCGGCTGGTACACGCGGCAGCCGGTGGCGATGATTCCTCCGTCCGCGAGCGGTTCCACCGCGTAGGCTTGGATCTCGGTATGCGGTTGCTCGCCGAGGTAGCCCTCGTGCACGAACGCGAGGTGCGAAAGATCGAGAAAGTTTTCGACGGCGCGCAGTCCAGAGACCGCGACGCGCACCGAGCCGGCCGAAGCGGTCAGCCGCTCCGGCTCGGCGCATTCGGCGAATTCCACGATCGGGCGGCGCGGTGTGCCGAGACAAACCCAGAGGAAACCATAGCGCTCTGCGCTTGCGCCGACGGACTCGTAGCCGTCGGCCGTGGACCGCTTGCGCAGGACTTCGATCCCACCCTCCGAGGAGTCGAGCTGCAGGATCAACGCCTGGCCGAGCAAGGTCGTCGCGATGCGTCCATCGCGCCGCAGTCGCGCAAGTTCCGCGACGACGTGCCAGTCGTCCCAGAGTATGGACTCGACCGCGCTCACGGAATCTCGGCGCGGATGCCGGTGTCGTATTCCGCGATCCGTTGCAACCAGCGGTCCTTGGACTCAGTTGGTAGAAAGGCAGCCTCGAAGGAATTTTCCGCGAGCCGGCGCAGCTCGCCGCGAGTCAGCTCGAGTCCTCGCTGCACGGCCAGGAAATTCTCGAGCAGGTAACCACCGAAATACGCGGGGTCGTCCGAGTTGACGGTAACGCACAGGCCCTGGCGCAGCAGCCGACGCAAGTTATGGTCCTCGATGCGCGCAAACACTTTCAGTTTGACGTTCGACAGCGGGCAGACCGTGAGCGGTACGCGTTCGCGCGCGAGCCGGGCGACCAGCGCGGGGTCCTCCTCGCAGCGCACGCCGTGGTCGATGCGCTGCACGTGCAGGATATCGAGAGCCTGCTCGATGTAGCTCGGCGGTCCTTCCTCTCCGGCATGGGCGACCGCCTTGAGTCCCAGTGCCCGTGCCCGCTCGAACACCGCGGCGAATTTTTCCGGGGGATGACCCGACTCGGACGAATCCAGCCCGACGGCCGTGAGCAGGTGCTTGTGGGGCAGCGCCGCTTCGAGCGTGCGCATGGCATCCGCCTCGCTCAAATGCCGCAGGAAACACAGGATCAGACCGGAACTCATCCCCCAGGTCCGCCGCGCCTCCTCGAGCGCCCGGCCGATGCCGGAGATCACGACCGCGATGTCCACGCCGCGGCTCGTATGCGTCTGTGGATCGAAGAACATCTCGACGTGCACGATGCCTTGCATATATGCCTTGCGCAGATAGTCGCGCGTCAGGAGGTAGAAGTCCTCGGCGTCTCGCAGCACGTCGGCCCCCGCATAATAAATGTCCAGAAACGCCTGGAGATCCGCAAAGTCGTAGGCCGCACGCGCGGCCTCGAGCGTCGCAAAGGGAAGTCGGGCGCCGTGCTTCGCAGCCAACTGCAGCGCGAGTTCGGGCTCGAGCGAGCCCTCGATGTGCAGATGCAGTTCTGCTTTGGGAAGTCCTCTGATGTACTCGAGCATGAGCCTACACCGCGCGTCCGATCGTGACCTCACTCTATACGACTCAAGCTCATTTCTATAGGATCGAACGCCATGGGCCAGCTGACGACTCACGTGCTCGATACCAGTGCCGGGCTGCCCGCGGCAGCGGTGCAGATCGAGGTCCACGCGTGGTCGGAATGTGCACCAAAATTGCTCATGCGCACGCTCACCGGCCGGGATGGCCGCTGTTCCCAGCCACTGCTCGGCGGCGAAGACTTGCGGACGGGCCGCTATGTAATTACGTTCCAGGTCGGCGAATATTTCCGGGGACGCGGCCTCGAGCTGCCGCAACCGGCCTTCCTCGAGGAGGCCGTAATCCGCATCGGCATCGCCGATCCGGCGGCTCACTACCACGTGCCGCTGCTGATTTCGCCGTGGAGCTATTCGGTCTACCGCGGAGGATGAGGGCGCGTGGCGATTGCCGGTCCGATGATTCCCTACTTGCTCGACTGGCTCGCACTGCTGGTTCGTTGGCTGCATCTCATCGCGGGCGTCGCTTGGATCGGCGCATCGTTCTACTTCGTCTGGTTGGACAATCACTTGCAGCCGCCGTTCGACGCTGCGCAGACGGATCCCGGTGTCGGCGGCGAGCTCTGGGCCGTGCACGGCGGCGGCTTTTATCGATCGCAAAAATACCGCGTCGCGCCCGCCGTCCTGCCGCCTAAACTGCATTGGTTCTACTGGGAGGCGTACACAACCTGGTTGTCGGGATTTTTTCTCCTGTGTTTGCTTTACTTTTGGCAGGCGGATGCCTATTTGATCGACCCGGCCGTTGCCGCGCTGACCAAGCCTGCCGCGATTGCGCTCGGTGTCGCCGCCATCGTCGGCAGCTGGCTCATCTACGATGGTCTCTGCCGCTCCCCGCTCGGGCGCCGAGGGCGAGTGTTCGCGCTGGTCTCGAGCGCTTTGATCGCCGCCCTCGCCTGGACCCTTTGCCACTGGTTCAGCGGTCGGGGCGCGTTCATGCTGTTCGGCGCGGCACTCGGTACGATCATGGTTGCCAACGTGCTGTTCGTGATCATTCCGGGCCAGCGTGAGATGGTGCGCGCCAAGCGCGCAAGCCGACCGCCGGACCCCGCTGCCGGAGTGCGCGGCAAACAGCGTTCGGTGCACAACACCTATTTCACGCTGCCGGTGCTGTTCGTCATGCTCAGCAACCATTACGCCATGACCTACGGGGCGCGTTACAACTGGCTGGTGCTGATCGCAATGAGTTTCGCCGGCGCCTGTATCCGCGCCTGGTTCGTCGCGCGGCACAAGCCGCCCGAGCACGGCCCCTTCGCGGCGGCGTTACCGGGCGTATTGGGACTGCTCACCCTGGCCGTCGTGGTCGTCAGCCTCGCGCCATTTCCCAGCGCGGGCGCCGATGCAGAGCTCGCGGCGGCGCCCCCGGCTCTCGAACGTGTGCAGACGATCGTGACGCAGCGCTGCGCACCGTGTCATGCCTCCAGACCTTCGCAGCCCGGCTTCAATGCGCCGCCGGACGGTCTCGTGCTGGAGAATCCCGTGCAGCTCAGGAGCCACGCCGTCGACGTAGCGCTGCAGCTCAAGACGCACTCGATGCCGCTCGGAAATCTGACGGGAATGACGGAGGATGAGCGTGCACAACTGACGCGTTGGGTCTCGCAAACCGCCGGCGGCGGCATCGGTGCGGCGCCGTGAGCCCGGAGACGCGCTATCCACGCGATCTCATCGGCCACGGGCGTCATCCGCCGCATGCGGACTGGCCGGGTGGGGCGCGTATCGCCGTTCAGTTCGTCTTGAACTACGAAGAGGGTGCCGAGAATTGCGTGCTCGACGGGGATCCCTCGTCGGAGGTATTTCTTTCCGAGATCATCGGCGCGCAAGCGTTTCCGATGCGTCACATGAGCATGGAGTCCTTGTACGAGTACGGATCGCGTGCCGGACTGTGGCGGGTGTTGCGGCTGTTCGAACGCCTGCGTCTGCCGCTGACCATCTTTGCGGTCGCCGCGGCCGTGCGACGGAACGGGGAGGCGACTGCCGCGTTCCGCGAACTGGGGTGTGAGATCGCGAGTCACGGCCTGCGCTGGCTTAGTTATCAATTCGCGGACGAGGCCACCGAGCGGGCGCACATGGCCGAGGCAACGGCTATCCTGGCCGAGGCGTTCGGCGCGGCGCCGCTGGGCTGGTACACGGGCCGCGACAGTCCGCAGACCCGGCGCTTGCTCGTCGAACAGGGTGGCTTTCTCTATGATTCGGATTCCTACGCCGACGACTTGCCGTATTGGACGCGTGTCGTCGATCGCGGCGGCTCGATGCACACGCATCTCGTCGTGCCTTACGCGCTGGATACCAACGACATGCGTTTCGCGACAGCCCAAGGATTCAACTCCGGCACCCAATTCTTCGACTACCTGCGCGATGCGTTCGATACCCTGTACCGAGAGGGCGACCCGGCGGGATTGAACGCCCCGAAAATGCTCTCGATCGGTCTGCATTGCCGTCTGGCGGGTCGACCCGGACGTATCGCCGCGCTGGAGCGTTTCATCGAGCATGTCCTGCGTCACGATGCCGTCTGGATTTGTCGCCGGATCGACATCGCGCGCCACTGGATCGCACGCCATCCCTGGAGGCCCGCGCCATGATCGCGCTCGAACGATTGAACCAACTCTCCCAGTCTGAGTTCGTCCGGGCGCTCGACGGAATCTTCGAACATACCGCCTGGGTTGCGCAACGGGTGCACGCGGGTGTGCCGTTCCGATCGCGCTTGCAATTGCTCGATGCACTACGCGCTGCGGTCTACGACGCGACGCTCGCCGAGCAAATGAGCCTGATCCTCGCGCATCCGCGGCTCGGGAAGCGCGGACAGCAGCTCGGCGAACTGACCGGAGCCTCCGCGCGCGAACAGCGCCGCGCAGGACTCGCAGCCTGCGGCGATGCGGAGTACGCCGCGCTGCGCCGTCTCAACGATGCCTATTTCGAACGCTACGCGTTTCCTTTCATCCTCGCGGTGCGTGGCTACGATCCGGGGGCCATCATCGCCAATATCGAACTGCGTTTGCACAGCGAGATCCCTTTCGAGCGCAGCGCGGCGCTGCACGAGATCGGCTTGATCGCCTCCTATCGGCTCGCCGAGCGGGTTTACTCCAGCGCGGAAACCGAGTTCGCTGCCATGTGCGAGCGCTTGGCGCGCAGTCCCCTGCAGTCACCCGAGGTCGACGGTGCGCGGTTGGGATTGCTGCGAGAATGGCTGCTCGCCGCAGGTTTCGAGGTCAGCCGCGGCGGGTCTGGACCCCTACGTGCGACGCTGGCCCTGGCCCCGCCGGGTGCGCCGCAAGTCCTGATCGGCGCCGCCGACGAAAGCTCGCTCGGCGAAGCGGCGACGGCCACGACGTCGCCTGGTAAGGCGCACTACGACGAGCCGCTGGGGTTTCTCGCCGCGATCGCACTCGCGCAACAAGCCCGTGTGGACCTCGTCTGGCCTTGCTGCACCCTCGCGCTCAGCATCCCGCGACGTGATTTGAATTTCCTCACCGAACGGTACCCGGATCCGGACACGCTCGAGCGGGCGGTCCCCGCGCTCCGCGATTTTCTGCAACGGCATGCACCAGCGTCCCAACCGATCGTGAGCGTCGACGAACATGGCTGAAGCGCTAGATCTCGAGGCGCCGCTCGGCGCCCATGCGCAACTGAATCTGGCCGATCCGCGGCTGGGCGCGGCCGTCGTGACCGCGAGCGACGAATTCTTCGCGCCTGCGGAGCGCATGCTGAACGCGTCCGAGCCGCAATGGCGCGCCGGCGTCTACGACGCGCACGGCAAGTGGATGGACGGTTGGGAAACACGTCGCCGCCGCGGACCGGGCTTCGATCATTGCGTATTGCGACTTGCCGCCGCCGGCACGCTGGCGGTCATCGAGCTCGATACCCGATACTTCACCGGCAATTTCCCGCCCTTTGCCTCGGTCGAGGCTTGCCGGGTCGCGGGCGACCCGGATAAGTCGACGGCGTGGACGGAAGTTCTAGCGCGGTCGCCTCTCCAGGGCGATAGTCGCCGACGCTATGCGGTGAGCGATCCAGGCCCGTGGACTCACTTGAGACTAAATATTTATCCCGACGGCGGCATCGCGCGCTTGCGCGCCTACGGTGCCGTGCACCGTGGTCCCATGGCCGGCGCCGCGAGCGTCGATCTTGCGGCGGCGTTGTCTGGCGGCCTCGCGCTCGCCTGCAGCGACGAGCATTATGGGTCGATGGCGAACCTGCTACTGCCGGGTCGCGGCGCGAGCATGGCCGACGGCTGGGAGACGCGCCGGCGCCGGGAACCCGGCTACGACTGGGTGATTTTGCAACTGGGCGCCGTTGGACGCATCGAGGCCGCCGAAATCGATACCGCACATTTCAAGGGCAACTATCCGCACCAGATCTCGATGCATGCGGTCTTGCTCGCGGGCGAGGGGCAGGGCGCTGCGCGCGGCGACGTGCGCGCCGAGAGTCTGTATTGGCCCGTGCTGCTCGAGCCGCAGTTGCTGGGCGCCGACCAGGTGGTTCGTTTCGAGAGTCAGCTCGCGCGCCTTGGCCCCGTTTCGCACGTGCGCGTCAACATCCACCCGGATGGGGGTTTGAGCCGTGTCCGCTTGTTCGGACGACCTGGGACGTGACCGGGGTCGCGACCGGGATCGTGCTGCGACCCGAGCCCTTGACGGCGGCTCGCTTCGCGCCCTACGGCGACGTCCTCGAAAGCGAGGGCAGTGCATTTCGATCGATCAACGCCGGTACGGCCAAGCGCTACGAGACCCAAGCCCGCGTCGAGGTGACGGCGCATGGCGGACGTCCGCTGATCAGTATCTTCGAGGCGACGCCGCGAAGTTTTCCGCTGGCGGTACGCGTGCTGGAACGACATCCGTGGTCGAGTCAGGCGTTCTTTCCGCTCGAGCAGCGGCCATTCTTGATCGTCGTCGCAGGCGAGGGTCCCGGGCCGCTCGCCACGCGTGTCCGGAGCTTTCTGAGTTCCGGCCGGCAGGGCGTCAACTACCGTCCGAACACCTGGCACCATCCCCTCGTGGCGCTCGCGGCGACCAGCCGTTTTCTCGTCGTCGACCGCGGCGGAGAGGGTGAGAATTGCGAAGAGATCGAGTTCGAGCCGGGTGCGGTGACCTTGCTCGGCGGCGACGGCTGATTACTTGGGAACGGTCGCGTCCACGCCGTCCACGAACCAGTCCAGCGACTCCAATGCCGCGACCGGTACCGATCCATGAGCGTCGACTTTGAGTGCGCCGGTATTATCCTTGATGGGGCCGGCGAACGGCAGCAAGCTGCCGTCGACGATCGCCCTCTTTTTCGCCTCGAACACCTGGGCAACGGCCGCGGGCACGGCGGGATTGAGCGGCGTCAGCACCACGACCCCTTCCTTGATACCCCAGCGGGTTTGGCGTCCGCCGGTCCATGTCCCGTCGAGCTGTTTCTTGACCTCGTCGATGTAGTAGACGCCCCAATTCTCGGTGTTCGCCGTCAGTTGCGCGTGCGGCCCGAACTTGGCCATGTCGGAGTCCCAACCGAAGGCGTGGATGCCCTTTTCTTCGGCGACTTGAACCACGGCGGGCGAATCGGTGTTCTGGCACAAAATGTCGGCGCCTTGGGCGACGAGCGCCTCGGCTGCCTGTCGCTCCTTGCCGGGGTCGTACCAGGTGTCGGCCCAGACCACTTTGGTGTGAACTTTCGGGTTGACGCTGCGTGCGCCCAAGGTGAAGGCATCGATGTTGCGAATCACTTCGGCGATCGGAAACGAAGCAACATAGCCGAGAGTGTTGGTCTTGGTCATGCGGCCGGCGAGCACGCCGAGCAGATAGGCACCCTCGTAAAAACGTGCCTCGTAGGTGACGACGTTGGCCGCGGTCTTGTAGCCGGTGGCATGCTCGAAATGGATCTTGGGGAACAGCTTGGCGACCTTGAGGGTCGGCTCCATGTAGCCAAACGAGGTCGTGAACACCAGTTCATAGTCCTTGGCCGCCAGTTGCCGGATCACGCGCTCCGCGTCCGCGGTCTCCGGCACGCTGTCGACGTAGGTCGTCGCGACTTTTGGCCCAAACTGGCGCTCGACCGCGAGCCGGCCGAGATTGTGCTCGTACGACCAGCCACCGTCGGCCACCGGACCCACGTAGACGAAAGCGATCTTCAGAGGATCGGCCGCCGCCGAACCGGCCGCGAGCGCCAGTGCGGCGCAGAGGAACACCATGCGCAACGGCCGAGGCGCCGGGCGTATTCCCATAGGTCCTCTAGATCTCATCGAAGAAATTGGCGGATACGGGTTTGTTCGCCAGGATTTCCTCGCGCGTCAGTCCCTGGATCTCGTGCGGGAACACGAGCCATCTGTCCGTATCGTGCACGTAATAATCGGGGCTGCGCGCGCTGCGGTTGCGCGCCGGTTTGTAGTAGACCGTGGCAATGCGGATGCGTTCGGGCAGGTTGCGCCGGCAACGACGCTCCAGTTCGGCGAGCACGGCATCCAAGCTCCGGCCGGAATCCCAGACATCGTCGACGAGCAGCAGTGCATCGTCGGCGGACAGACGCGAGATCAGGTAATCGATCGCATGGACGCGCACGCTCTTGTCTTGCTGGTCGATGGCAAGATACGAAGAGGTGCGTATGGCGATGTGATCGGCACGGATGGCGTGATATTCGAGCACTTCTTGCACGGCGATGCCGATCGGCGCGCCGCCGCGCCACATCGCCACGAGGAAAGTCGGGCGGAAGCCGCTGGCGATGATCCGCCGCGCGAGCTCCATCGAATCCCGCAGCAGCGAGTCCGCGGAAATGAATAATTTGTCCATGCAGCCATGCTGCGCCAAACGACGTAGATCAGGCAAGCGACCGTCGCCAAGAGGGTCTTAAACGAGTAGGATTTCGCAGATGATAGGATTTCGACGCTGATGCCCGCCGTCCAAGCGAACCCCGTTGCCCGTGGTCTCGGCACCGCCACGGGTTGGAACGCGCGGCTGGATTTGCGGATCGAGCGGCGCGAGGGTCGCTCGGTACTCGCGCACAACGAGCATCAGGGTCCGCTGCAGGTGCAAAAAGCCTTGTATCCGGAAGGACCCGATATTTGCCACGTCGCCGTGCTCCATCCGCCGGGCGGGATCGCCGCGGGGGACAGGCTGGGCATCGACACCGCCGTCGCACGCGGTGCACGGGTCTTGCTGACGACCCCGGGCGCCACGAAATGGTATCGATCGGAAGGCGGACGGGCCGAACAAGAACTGCGTTTTCACGTCGAGACGGACGGTGTGCTGGAGTGGCTGCCGCGCGAGACCATCTTTTTCGATGGCGCGCGTCCGTCCTCGACGCTGGCCGTGCGGCTCGGATCCGGTGCGAAATTTCTCGGCTGGGAGATTCTGTGCTTCGGGCGTGCCGCCTCGGGCGAGTGCTGGCGTCGGGGCCAGGTCGAACTACGCACGCGCATCGACGGTCCCGAGCGCCTGCTGTGGAACGAGTCCGCGAATCTGCGCGCCGACGGCGGTTTTCAGCAATCCCCGGTCGGCCTCGCCGGTCACTCGGTCAGCGCCACATTCCTCGCGGCGGGACTCGATCCGGCACCGGGCTTGATCACGGCTTGCCGCGAGCTCGTCGCGGATCGTCCAGATTGCCACCGCGGCATCACCGCCTTGCCCCGCGTGTTCGTGGCGCGGTATCTCGGCGACTCCTCGGAACAAGCTTTTCACTGGTTTCGCGACTTGTGGAGCCTCGTTCGGCCGGCCTTGCTCGGCACGCTCGCGCGCAGCCCGCGGCTCTGGGCAACCTGATGGATGACCCGCGATGGAACTGACGCCCCGCGAAAAGGATAAGCTGCTGATCTTCACCGCCTCGCTGCTCGCGGAGCGGCGCCGCGCGCGCGGTTTGAAGCTCAATTACCCCGAGACCGTGGCGCTGATAACGGCGGCGATTCTCGAGGGCGCTCGCGACGGAAAAACGGTTGCAGAATTGATGAGCTACGGGACCAAGATCATTTCCCGTGCCGAGGTGATAGAGGGGGTTGCCGAGATGATCCCCGAGATCCAGGTCGAAGCGAGTTTTCCGGACGGCACGAAACTCGTGACCGTCCACCACCCCGTCGTCTGAGGAGCCAGCCGTGATACCCGGAGAAATCTTCGCCGAGGATGGCGAGATCGAGCTGAACGTCGGCCGCCGGACGATCACGGTCACCGTCGAGAACGGCGGCGACCGGCCGATCCAGGTGGGTTCGCATTATCATTTCCTCGAGACCAACGCGGGCCTGCGCTTCGATCGGGAGCCGACGCGCGGCTTCCGTCTCGACATCCCCGCCGGCACGGCCGTGCGCTTCGAACCAGGGCAATCGCGGACCGTGCAACTCGTGGAGTTCGGCGGATTGCGCCGTGTCTTCGGATTCCAGGGCAAGATCATGGGAGATCTCTGAGCATGGCGGTGAAGATCTCACGGGCTGCCTATGCGGAAATGTTCGGCCCAACGACCGGCGATCGCGTGCGGCTGGCCGATACGGGACTCGTCGTCGAAGTCGAAAAGGACTACACGGTCTACGGCGAGGAGGTGAAATTCGGCGGCGGCAAAGTCATCCGCGATGGCATGGGCCAGGGTCAGGGTACGCGCAGCAGCGTCGCCGATACCGTCATCACCAATGCGCTCATCATCGATTACTGGGGTATCGTCAAAGCCGATGTGGGATTGCGCGACGGCCATATTTGGGCCATCGGCAAAGCCGGTAACCCGGACGTACAGTCGGGCGTGACGATCCCGATCGGCGCGGCCACGGAGATCATCGCCGGAGAAGGCCTGATCCTGACGGCCGGCGCTGTCGACACGCACATCCATTTCATCTGTCCGCAGCAAATCGAAGAAGCCCTGGTCTCCGGTGTGACGACCATGATCGGCGGAGGCACGGGGCCGGCCGCGGGGACCAGCGCCACGACCTGCACGCCGGGCGCCTGGCACATCCACAGTATGTTGCTCGCGGCCGAAGGCTTCGCGATGAATCTCGGCTTTCTCGGCAAGGGTAACGTCAGTCTGCCCGAGCCGGTGCGCGAGCAGGTTCGGGCCGGCGCGATCGGTCTCAAGCTGCACGAGGACTGGGGCACGACGCCCGCGGCGATAGACAATTGTCTGCGCGTCGCCGACGAGTTCGACGTCCAGGTCGCCATTCACACCGACACGCTGAACGAGTCCGGATTCCTCGAGACGACGCTGGCGGCGATCGACGGCCGCACGATCCACACCTTCCACACCGAGGGTGCGGGCGGCGGGCATGCACCCGACATCATCCGGGCGGCTTCGTTCGACAACGTGCTGCCGAGCTCCACCAATCCCACCAGGCCCTACACCGTCAATACGATCGACGAGCACCTCGACATGTTGATGGTCTGCCACCATCTCGACCCGGCAATCGCCGAGGACATCGCCTTCGCCGAATCGCGCATCCGGCGCGAGACCATCGCGGCCGAGGACATCCTGCACGACATCGGCGCGTTTTCCATGATGTCCTCGGACTCGCAGGCCATGGGGCGCGTCGGTGAAGTGATCATCCGGACCTGGCAGACCGCTCACAAGATGCGTGAGCAGCGCGGCGCTCTGCCCGCCGACGACGCGCGTCGCGACAATGCACGGGTGAAACGCTATGTCGCCAAGTACACGATCAATCCGGCGATCACCCACGGCATCTCGCATCTGGTGGGCTCCATCGAGGTGGGTAAGCTCGCGGACCTCGTGCTGTGGAAGCCGGCCTTCTTCGGCGTGAAACCGAGCTTGATCCTGAAGAGCGGCATGATCGCAATGGCGCCGATGGGCGACCCGAACGCGTCGATTCCGACGCCGCAACCGGTACATTACCGGCCCATGTTCGGGGCTCACGGTCGCGCGCTGGAGAAGTCGCTGACCTTCGTCTCGGCCGCAGCGCTCGAAGATCCGGACTTCCTCGCACTGGGGTTGACCAAGCGCCTCGAACCCGTTCGCGGTACCCGGCGCGTGCGCAAGACCGATATGATTCACAACGATGCGCTGCCGCGCATCGAGGTCGATTCGGAAACCTACGAAGTACGCGCCGACGGAGAACTGCTCGTCTGCGAGCCCGCGTCGAGTCTGCCCATGACACAACGGTATTTTTTATTTTGAGCGGGTCTGGTTTGAAGAAGTCGCACTCGAGGGAGCTACTTTAATGGCATCCATGCCTTCGATCCTCAAGGCGCGTCTCGATTTCGCCGCACGCTGCAAGAGCCGCCTGTTGCTGCGTCTCGAGAACGGCGAACAGGCGGCCTTGATCGTCGCGCGCGGCCGCGTCTTGCGCGCCGGCGAGATCGTGCGCTTGGAGGACGGTCGCGACGTTGAAATCGTCGCCGACGATGAGCCGCTCTACGAGGCGGATACGGAGGATCCCGTGCTGCTCGCCAAGGCGGCCTACCACCTCGGTAACCGGCACGTCGCCTTGCAGGTCATGCCCGGGCGTCTGCGCTTTCTTGCCGACCACGTGCTTGCCGAGATGGTCCGGGGTCTTGGTTTGGCGGTCGCGCCGCTGGTCGCGACCTTCGAGCCCGAGGGCGGTGCTTACGGGCATCACCACGCGCACGGCAGCGAAACGCCGCTCGCCGCACCTAAGATTCACGAGTTCGTCGCCGCGCCGAACCGGGCCGCTTCGTGAATTCGCTCGCCAGCTTACGACTCCTGCAGCTCGCGAGCCAGTCCTTGCCGGTCGGCGGCTACAGCCATTCGCACGGCCTCGAGTCGGCGATCGAAGCCGGGAGCGTACACGACGAGGCGTCGGCGGCGCGCTGGATCGATGCCGTGCTCACCCATTGCATGGCATGTTTCGAAGTGCCGTATCTGCGCGCCTTGCATCGCGCCTGGAGCGACGGGGACGCGTGCAGCGTCGTGGCGCGCAACGAGGAGTTCCTGGCCAGCCGTGAAACGGCGGAACTGCGCGCAGCGACGGTGCAGATGGGCTATTCGCTGTGCAGATTGCTGCTGCAATTACCCGATCTACCCGCCGCCCTTGGCGTCTCGCTGCAGCGCCTGCAGGAACCCAGCCTGCCTTGCCTCTGGGCCGCAGCATCGGTCGCCTGGGAGATCGGTGTCGCCGAGTCGGTTCGTGGGTATCTCTGGTCATGGGCCGAGAATCAGGTGCTGGTCGCGGTGAAAGCGCTGCCGATGGGCCAATCGGCGGGGCAACGGGTGCTGTTGGCCGTCTCGGTGCGGATCGCGGGAATCCTCGATGCGTTGCCGGCCGACCTTGCTTTGCCGACCGACGAGGCTCCGCCCGTGGTGGAGCTGTCGAATTTTGCTCCGGCACTGGCAATCGCGAGCGCGCGGCATGAAACGCAGTATTCGCGCTTGTTCCGGTCCTGAACGTGACGGGCGCAAACTCACCCCTGCGGGTTGGCATCGGTGGGCCGGTCGGTTCGGGCAAGACCGCCTTGACCCTGTCGTTGTGCCGCGCCTTGCGTGAGCGCTACGACATCGCGGTGGTCACGAACGACATCTACACGGAGGAAGATGCGCAGTTCCTCGTGCGCCATGACGCGCTCGCGCCGGAGCGCATTCTCGGTGTCGAGACAGGCGGCTGCCCCCACACGGCGATACGCGAGGATGCCTCGATCAATCTCGAGGCCGTGGCTCGCCTGTCGCAGCGCTTTCCGCGGCTCGATGTGGTCTTCGTCGAAAGCGGTGGCGACAATCTTGCCGCAACTTTCAGCCCGGAGCTGTCCGACTTGACGCTCTACGTGATCGACGTCGCTGCGGGCGACAAGATTCCGCGCAAAGGCGGACCAGGGATCACCAAGTCGGACTTGCTCGTCATCAACAAGATCGACCTCGCGCCCTATGTCGGCGCCTCCCTCGAAGTCATGGATCGCGACGCCCGCAAGATGCGCGGCGCCCGTCCCTTCGTCTTTACCAATCTGAAAACCGACCAGGGTCTGGCGACGGTGATCGAGTTCATCGAGACCGAGGGCTTGCTCTGCAAGCCGCGTCAGGGGACGAACATGGCGGCATTGCCGGGAGTATCGGGATGAGCGGCACCACGATCGAGTTCGCCACGCCTTTCGTGGTGTTCTTCGGGGACATCGACGACGAGAGCTGGGGCAAGACGGGTCTCGGCTTGGTGCAATGGCGGCCCGAAGCCTGCGTCGGACAGCTCCGGCTGCCGGGCTGCGGCGTCGATGCGGGTGTGCCCAAGCTGGATGTGCCGGGGGCGAAGAGCGCGGGGGCCAGGAGCCTGATCGTCGGTTCGGCGGCCGTCGGTGGTGGCGTGCCCGATCACTGGGTCGCGACCCTGTGCGAAGCGGCGGCCATCGGGATCGATATCGTCGCGGGATTGCACGTGCGTCTCGAGAGTCTGCCGGGCCTGCACGAGGCAGCCACACGCGGCGGTGCGCGTCTGATCGACGTCCGTGTCCCGCCACCGGGACTGCCCGTCGGGACGGGGCGCAAGCGCAGCGGCCGGCGCTTGCTGACCGTCGGCACCGATTGCGCCTGCGGCAAGAAGTACACGACCCTGGCGCTCGATCGCGAGATGCGCGCGCGCGGCCTCAAGAGCGATTTTCGCGCCACGGGTCAAACGGGCATCATGATCGCGGGTCGGGGTCTGCCCCTAGACGCCGTCGTCTCCGATTTTTTGACTGGAGCCGCCGAAATCCTCTCGCCCGACAACGAGCCGGATCACTGGGACATCGTGGAGGGCCAGGGCAGCCTTTTTCATCCGGGATATTTACAGGTCACGGTCGGCTTGCTGGTCGGCTCGCAGCCCGATGCCTTCGTCGTATGCCACGACCCGCTGAGGACGGAGATCTCGGGCTGGCCCGATTACCCCTTGCCCTCGATCGGTGCGCTGATCGAACGCACCACCGCGATCGGCAGCCTCACGAATACCGGCATACGCTGCGTCGGCATCGCCCTCAATACCTCGAAAATGACTGCCGCCGAGCGCTCGGCAGTCATTGATCGTTACGCCCGCGAAACCGGATTGCCCGCGGTCGACCCGATCATCGACGGCGCGGGACCGATCATCGACCGGCTTATGCAAGAATTTCCGGCTTGAAATACAGCGTGCACATCGAGCGCTGGCCCGCGATTCGCCCCTTCAGGATCACGGGCGTCGTCTGGGACAGCTTCGACTCGATCGTCGTCGAACTGGGTCGCGCCGCTTGCGTGGGTCGCGGTGAGGCGCTCGGTGTCTATTATTCGCACGAGACCGTCGAGACGCTGCTCGCCGACGTCGAGCGCATCGGTCGCCGACTCGAAGCCGGCATCGATCGCGAGGAATTGCAAACGCTATTGCCGCCCGGTGGGGCCCGCAATGCACTCGACTGCGCGCTCTGGGATCTCGAGGCCAAGATCAGCGGACGCACCATCTGGGATCTCACCGGGGTTGAGCCGAAATCTCTGGAGACCGTCTTTACGATCGGGCTCGAAGCGACCCCAGAGGCCATGGCCGACAAAGCCGCGGCCGCGACCGTGCATGGCGTTCTCAAAGTCAAGCTCGACGGCGATCGGCCGCTCGAGCGTGTGCAGGCCATCCGTGCGGTCCGGCCCGACGCACGCATCGTCGTCGATGCAAATCAAGGCTGGAGTTTCGAGCAGCTCGTGGCCATCGCGCCCGGGTTCGCCGAACTCGAGGTGGCCATGATCGAGCAGCCCTTGCGCCGCGGTGCCGATGCGCCGCTCGCGAGCTATCGCTCGCCGGTGCCCTTGTGTGCCGACGAGTCTTGTTTGCACCTCGGCGAACTCGAGCAAGCGGCAGGGCGTTACCAATTCATCAACATCAAGCTCGACAAAACCGGTGGACTCACGCACGCACTCGAACTCGCCGGCGCCGCCCGCGCGCGGGGCTTGGGGCTCATGGTCGGCTGCATGGGCGGCAGTTCGCTCGCGATGGCGCCGACTTTCGTCGCCGGCTGCCTCTGCGATCTCGTCGACATCGATGGACCCTTGTTGCAACGAACCGACCGGATTCCCGGCATCCGCTACGACGGCGGACGTGTATCGGTATTCGGTCCGGAGGTGTGGGGTTGAATATTTTCGCAGCACGATCGATGCTCATCTCCGTCACGACGCTGATCGTGCTCGTCGCCAGTCTGTCGGCGCCGGCGCATTCGGCAGCGGCGCCGAACGAGGACTATGCGGGGCGCGTCGCGAAAATTCTCAAAACGACGCCGCTGATCGACGGTCACAACGATCTACCCTGGGAGATCCGCGATCGATTCAAGAGCGACTTGAGTGCGGTCGATCTGAACGCGGACACCTCCAGGCTGCCGTTTCCGGCCGATGCCGCCGCTCTCATGACGGACATACCGCGTCTGCGCGCCGGTCGGGTCGGCGGCCAATTCTGGTCGGTGTGGATACCCGTGGAGATCAAGGGTTACGAGGCCGTGCAGACCACGATCGAGCAGATCGACCTGGTCAAGCGCTTGACCGCAGCGTACCCAGCGACGTTCGAGATGGCGTACACCGCCGCCGACGTGCGCCGTATCCACAAGGCCGGCAAGATCGCCTCCTTGATCGGCATCGAAGGCGGGCATCAGATCAACGATTCGTTGCCGGTGTTGCGACAGATGTACGACCTCGGCGCGCGTTACATGACGCTCACGCACGTGACCAACACCTCCTGGGCCGATGCCGCGACGGATGCACCGGCGCATCATGGCCTGACGCCGTTCGGGGAAACCGTGGTCCGCGAGATGAACCGTATCGGCATGCTCGTCGATTTGTCGCACGTGTCGCCGGAGACCATGCGCGCAGCGCTGGCCGTGAGCGTAGCGCCGGTGATCTTCTCTCATTCCGGGGCGCGAGCGATCGTCGATCATCCGCGCGACGTGCCCGACGACGTGTTGGCGCTGCTGCCGAAGAACGGTGGCGTGGTCATGGTCAATTTCTGCCCCTGCTACGTATCCGAGGCGAGAAACCGGTGGGAAGCCGACCGCGCCGCCGAACAAGCACGCTACAGCAGCCCGCCCTACGGCGGTCTGTATATCGGGCAGCCTGCGCGCGCCGCGGCGGCGCTCGCCGCCTGGGATCGGGATCATCCTCGGCCGGTCACGACACTCGCGCAAGTTGCCGACCATATCGAACATGTCCGCCGGATCGCCGGCGTCGATCACGTCGGCCTGGGCTCGGATTTCGACGGCATCCCCGACGCGCCGGTCGGCTTGGATGCCGTGGACAAATACCCGGCATTACTCGAGGAACTCATGCGCCGTGGCTGGAGCGACACGGATATCGCCAAACTCGCCGGAGAAAATGTCCTGCGAGTGATGGCGGCGGCGGAGCAGGTGAGCTTGCGCTTGCGGGTCGGCGTCGTCGTAGGAACTCGACGAACAAATCCTGCGCATATCTTACAACTCCTTACAACTCGTGCATGCGGACTTGGGTAAGCTGTGCAAGCGCAGAGTTTCCGGCCTCATTTGACTTCACTAAGGATGGTTCGTATGTCTTCAGTCGGCTATCGCGAGTACTATTTCGTTCGTACAGCCAAATTGCTTGCCCTAGGCGGCTTTTTGCTGTCGTCGCTGGCTCTCTCGGCGACTCTGGATGAGAATATTGCAACTTCCTATACGGCTCTCGGGACGAGCATCAACTGGCAAGTCGCCGGAGTGAATCCGCCGACGTCGTCCGGCACCCTCGGCCCGTTCAAGCGAGCGTGCGCGATTCTTGAAGGAAAGGCGTCGACGTTGGGCGACGTGGTATCGAGGAGCGTCTACATTTTGGATGCGGGCGATGGACATCCAAACACCGTCGTCCTGCACGTCTACACGAGGACGGACACCTTCACGACCACGGGCGGCGTAACGAGCGATCTCGAGACGATCGATCCGCTTGAATCGGTCGTGCTGCCTTTGACGAGTCGGGGCGGAGCCGCCTGCTATATGGCCGAAAACGACACCAGTGTATTCGCCGGCACCAATGCCAACAACCAAGCCTCGATCATCAATAAAAAGACCTTCGCGCAAACGGCGATCCAGAGCTACGTGACCGCGACAGGTGACAATGTCAGTCAAATCACTGCGTCCGAAAGCGGAGTCGTTCTCGTCAGCTTCGGACTGGGATCCAATGCAGGGTTCGCCGAATTCGACGATAAGAGCCACTATTTAGCCGCCGGGCAGTTCTTCAATTTCACGGTCGTTGCGGGCACCACGGTTGCGACGACGTTCTGAGAGATGACCTAGCGATCGCCGGCTACCACGCCGAGCAAGCTCTGCAAGAAGGCGCGTAAAGGCGCTGCCCGTGCCGGTGCGAACACCGGTACGCGCGCCTCGTCGAGATAGGCGACTTGCGCGATTTCCAACTGCAGGGCATCGACTCCGCCCACCGGGTTACCGTAGTGACGCGTGATATAGCCGCCTTTGAAGCGACCATTGACGACGTGGCTGAACGACGACTGCCCGGCGAGGCGCTCGGCAACCGCAAGCGCCCGCTGCGCAGAACAACTGCGCCCCTCAGCGGTGCCGAGATTGAGATCCGGCAGTCGGCCGGTGAACAGACCCGGTACGGTCGAATGGATCGAATGCGCATCCCAAAGCACGCAATAGCCGTGGCGGGCGACGAGCGCGCGAATATGCTCGGCGATACGCTCGTGATACGGGCGCCAGTAGCGGGCGAGCCGGTTCGCGACTTCTGCGGCGGTCGGTTCGTCGCCCGGCGCATAGAGCGCCTCGCCGTCGAAGGTTTCCAGCGGACAGACCGTCGTCTCGCGTTGGCCCGGGTACAGTGGCGCACCGTCGGGCGGACGATTCAAGTCGACGACGAAGCGTGAGTGCGTCGCTTCGATGATCGATGCGCCGAGTTCGCGATGCCAGTCGTAGAGCCGTGGAACGAACCAGTCAGTGTCGGGTAGGTCGAGCACGCTCGGGTTCAGGCGCGCAGCCAGTTCGGCCGGAAGGTAAGTCCCCGAATGCGGGAAGCTGATCAGCAGCGGCGAGTCGCCGGCGATGAATTCGAACAGCGGCGGCTGACCGACCAGGAGCGGGTGAGCTGTGGAATCGTCGCTCACGGACTGGTCGGCGCGCGGGACGGTAGCAGCGAGTCGACCCAGGGTGCGAAGCGCCCGGATCGTACCCAGCGCTTCGCCGCGGCGATGTCGGGAGCGATATACCGGTCGGCGGCATAGAAGGGCACTTCCGCGCGGATGCTCGCATGCACTTGCTCGAGCGCTGCGGAGGAGCGCGCGGGCCGATGGAAATCGATGCCTTGCGCGCCCGCGAGCAGTTCGATGCCGATCACCGCGGCGGCATTCTCGACCATCGTCACCAGGCGGCGCGCCGCGTGGGTCGCCATGCTGACGTGATCTTCTTGGTTGGCCGAGGTCGGAATGGAATCGACACTACAGGGCGAGGCAATGGTCTTGTTCTCTGCGACCAAGGCCGCCGCCGTCACCTGCGCGATCATGAAGCCGGAGTTCAAGCCGCTGTTCTCGACCAGAAACGCCGGCAGTCCGCTCATCTTAGGGTCGACGAGCACGGCCATGCGCCGCTCCGACAAGCTGCCGATCTCGGCGATCGCGAGCGCCAGCGTGTCGGCGGTGAAGGCGACGGGTTCGGCATGGAAGTTGCCGCCCGACAGCACTTCGCCCTGCTCGACGAACAACAGCGGATTGTCCGTGACGGCGTTCGCCTCGATCAACAGCGTCTTCGCCGCTTGTCGAATCAGATCCAAGCAGGCGCCCATGACCTGCGGCTGGCAGCGAAACGAATACGGGTCCTGAACGCGCGTGCAATCCACGTGCGAGGCGCGAATTGCGCTGCCCGCGATCAGATCGAGATAACGCTGCGCGACCGCGATCTGGCCCGGTTGACCGCGCGCCCGATGGATGCGCGCATCGAACGGCGAATCGCTGCCCTTGAGCGCATCGACCGACATCGCGCCGGCAACCACCGCCGCGGCGAACAAATCCTCGGCACCGAACAAGCCCGCGAGCGCGAGCGCCGTTGAGACTTGCGTGCCGTTGATCAGCGCAAGGCCCTCTTTGGCGCGCAGCTTGAATGGCGCGAGACCGGCAAGTGCGAGCCCCTCGCTTGCTGGCAGGATCTTGCCGGCCACGCGCACTTCGCCGACGCCCAATAAGGCGACGCTCAAATGCGCGAGCGGCGCCAAATCGCCCGACGCTCCGACCGAGCCCTGCGCCGGAATCAGCGGATAGACCTCGTGCGCGAGCAGCGCGAGCAGCCCGTCGACGAGCTCTTGGCTGATCCCGGAAAAGCCGCGTGCCAGGGCATTGATCTTGAGCGCGAGGATCAGGCGCACGACGCCGTCGGGCAGCGGTGCTCCGACGCCGGCGGCATGCGAGAGCAACAGATTGCGCTGCAGTCGTTCGAGCTGCTCGGTCGGGATGCGCGTCTGCGCAAGCAGGCCGAAGCCGGTGTTGATGCCATAAGCGGCATCGCCCGTCGTGACGATACGGTCGACCAGTGCGCTCGCGTCGGCGATACGCTCGCGGTCGGCTGCGCCGAGCGTGAGCGCTGCCGGCTCCGTATAGATACCTCGCAAGTCCGCGAGCGACAGGGCGCCTGCGCGCAGTTCCACTAGGCTTGCTCGACCATCGGCAGATTCAAGCCTTGCTCGCGAGCGCAGTCGATCGCGATCGAGTAGCCGGCATCTGCATGGCGCATCACGCCGGTGCCCGGGTCGTTCCACAGCACGCGGCCGATGCGCTTGCCGGCAGCCGCCGTGCCGTCACAGACGATCACGACGCCGGAATGCTGCGAGTACCCCATGCCGACGCCGCCACCATGATGCAGCGATACCCAGGTGGCGCCGCCCGCGGTGTTCAAAAGGGCATTGAGCAAAGGCCAGTCGGACACCGCATCGGAGCCGTCCAGCATGGCTTCGGTCTCGCGATTCGGGCTCGCGACCGAACCCGAGTCCAGGTGGTCGCGGCCGATGACGATCGGCGCCGACAGTTCGCCGCGGGCGACCATTTCATTGAAGGCCAACCCAAGGCGGTGCCTTTGTCCCAACCCAACCCAGCAGATGCGCGCCGGCAAGCCCTGGAACTGAATCCGAGAACGCGCCATATCGAGCCATTGATGCAGATGCGGATCGTCGGGGATGAGCTCCTTGACCTTGGCGTCCGTCTTGTAAATGTCTTCGGGATCTCCCGACAAGGCGACCCAGCGAAAGGGGCCGATGCCGCGGCAAAACAGCGGCCGGATGTATTCGGGGACGAAACCCGGAACGTCGAAGGCACGCGTCACGCCATGGTCCAGAGCGACCTGACGAATGTTGTTGCCATAATCGAAGACCGGCAGCCCCATGGCTTTGAAGCGCAGCAGAAACTCGACGTGCTTTGCCATCGAGCGCTTCGCCGCGAGGGCAGTGCCCTCCGGATCGCTGACCCGCCGCTCGTCCCATTCCGCCGTGGTCCAGCCTTGCGGCAGATAGCCATTGACCGGATCGTGCGCCGAAGTTTGATCGGTGAGGGCGTCGGGGCGGATACCGCGATCGAGCAGAGTCTGCAGCACATCGACGATATTGCCGAGCAGTGCCACGGAGATCGCCTTGCCGCGCCGCGTCGCTGCATCGAAGCGGGCGAGGGCGTCGTCCAGCGAATGCGCCTCCTCGTCGACGTAACCGGTCTCCAGTCGCTTCGCGATCCGGTCTTGGCGGCATTCGACGGCCAGCATATGCGCACCGGCCATGGTTGCCGCGAGCGGTTGCGCGCCGCCCATGCCGCCCAGGCCGGCCGTCAGAATCCATTTGCCGGCGAGCTTGCCGCCGAAGTGGCGGCGACCCATCTCCGCAAACGTCTCGTAAGTCCCCTGCACGATGCCCTGGCTGCCGATGTAGATCCAAGAGCCCGCGGTCATCTGGCCGTACATCGCGAGACCCTTGCGGTCCAGTTCGTGGAAATGTTCCCAAGTCGCCCAGTGCGGAACGAGATTGGAGTTCGCGATCAGCACCCGCGGTGCATCCGGATGCGTCGGGAACACTCCGACGGGCTTGCCCGATTGCACGAGCAGCGTTTGGTCCTCGGTCAGGGTCGTGAGAGTCTCGACGATCCGGTCGTAGCAGTTCCAGTCGCGCGCCGCGCGTCCGATGCCGCCGTAGACGACTAGTTCGCCGGGATTCTCGGCGACCTCGGGGTCCAGATTGTTCATGAGCATGCGCAGCGGTGCCTCGGTCATCCAGGAGCGCGCGGTCAAATGGTTGCCGCGGGCGGCGCGAATCACTCGAGGCTTCAAGGGGGCGAGCATGGCAGGTTCCTCGGATAGGGTGTGGCGGGAACGGGATCAAACCGGACGAAAACGTCCGGACAATTCGTAACGGGAACTGGGGTAGTAGAGTCGCGCGACAGAAGCGATTTCGCCGGCGGTCCACGTGCGTCTGATCATGAGCAAGCAGGGTTCGTCGCGCTGCATGTCGAGCAGACCTCGCGTTCGGTCGTCCGGCATGACGGCACGCAGAACGTGTTCCGCCTCGTTCAAGGGCGCGACCTGGATCAAATAGTCGTATGGCGTGGTCTTGCTGAAATCCACGAGCAAATAATCCGGCGCAAGCTTGGGCAGTACGTGGCGGTCCTCGAGTTGCACCGGGCGTTCGTTCTCGAAATGCACGATCACCGAGAAGAACAATTCGGTGTCCGCAGGCACGCGAAAGTCCGCCGCGAGATGCGCATCCGCGCGTACCCGCTCGAGGCCGATGACTTCGGCGCGGTGGCTGTGGCCGCGGCGGCGAATCTCGTCGGCGATGCCGCGGACCTCGAGCGGATGCGCGCGAGCGTGGTGGTCCGCCACGAAGCTGCCGACGCCGGCGACGCGCACGAGCACGCCCTCGTCGCGCAGCTCGCGCAGGGCACGATTCGCGGTCATGCGGGAAATACCGAAGGACTTGACGATCTCGCTTTCGGATGGGACACGGGTCGAAGCGGCCCATTTCCCCGAGCCTATGTTGTCCAGGATATGGCGCTTGACCTGCAAATAAAGCGGTTCGACCGTGGTCGCGTGTTTCGACATGGTTCCATGCTATCCTGTATAGACAGGTATAGTCAACTCGTTCATCGTGGTCGCGAAATGCGCCGCAGTGGAGTCCTCGGCGGCATGCCGGTAATCCTTCACGACCCACCGTCCCGCGACCATGACGTCGCGGATCGCGGCGCTCGCGCCGGCGAAGACCAGATGATCGAGCGCTGCATCGGCCGCGCAGCCGGCCATCGCCGGATGAGCCGAATCGAGCACCAGCCAGTCGGCGCGCCGGCCGACGGCGATTGCGCCGACGTCCTGACCGATGGCCTGCGCGCCGTGCAGAGCCGCGTCGCGCCACAAGCGTGTGCCGACATGCAACTCGCGGCGATTGGCGAGCACGCCGCGACGCTTGCGTTTGAGGCGCTGCTGATACTCGAGCCAGCGCAGTTCCTCGGCGGGAGAGACGGTTGCCTGGCTGTCGGACCCGATGCACAGACGCCCGTCGGCCTGCAAATAGCGATTCGTGTCGAAGAAGCCGTCGCCGAGATTCGCCTCGGTGCTGATCGAGACGCAGACCGTCGCGGCCTGCGCGGCGATACCCTGGAGTTCTGCTGGCGTCGCGTGAGTGGCGTGAATCAGGCACCAATGCGAGTTCAGCAGACCGGAGTCGAGCAGCAACTCGATCGGGCGGCGCCCGGTTTCACCGAGACAAACCTCGACCTCGCGCAATTGCTCGGCTACGTGAATGTGCAGCGGCAGTTCGGTGTCGAAGTCGCGCAATCGCAAGCTTGCCTCGCGCAAGGTGTCGAGCGGCACGGCGCGCAAACTGTGAAAAGCCGCGCCGGTGCGCAGGGCGCGCGCGCCACCCCGGCGTTCGCTGCGTACTCGCGCCTCGACCGCGCGTAGAAACTCGTCTGTCTGTAGTTCGAAGCGCGCCTGCTCGCGGCGCAAGGGCTCGCCGCCGAAGTCGCCAGTTTGATAAAGCGTCGGCAAAAAAGTCAGACCGATGCCTGCGCTCGTGGCAGCCTCGGTCACGGCGTCCCAGATCGCGTTGTCGCCGACATAGCTCGTGCCGTCGAGGCGTCGATGCACGTAGTGGAACTCCGCGACCGAGGTATATCCAGCCTTGAGCATTTCGATGAACAATTGCGTCGCGACGACGGTCAATGCCGCGGGCTCGATCCGATTGGCGAGGGCATACATTGCCTGGCGCCAGGTCCAAAAGCTGTCCCGCGCCGACAAACGGTATTCGGTTGCGCCGGCCATCGCCCGCTGGAACGCGTGACTATGCGCATTCGGCATACCGGGAACGACGACGCCGCGTACGCGTTCCACGCTCGCGCCGATGCTCGGCACCGGCTCATCGCCGTTCGCTTGCACCATCGTGATCATGCCCTCGTCCGATACGCGCACGAGCGTATCCGGGGTCCAGCCCTCGGGCAGCAAGGCCGATTCCAGACAGTATTCTCGAGTCACCGTAGGCCCCCAAGCTGGTCTATACCTGTATATATAACCTAGCTTGCCTTATGATGGCGCATCCGGCAATCGCACCCCACAACGAGATCCTGAGCCAGTGTCCGAAGTCCGCGATGATTTTCCACCCGGCGTTGCGCGCCGCGATAGCCCGGTTGGCGGGGACTGGGACCAGGTCTGGACCGGCGCGAATGTTGCGACCATGCGGGACGATGTCGCGCCCTACGGCGTGCTGCATGATGCGGCAATTGCCGTGCGTGGTGAGCGCATTGCATGGGTGGGGCCGGCATCGCTCGCCGCGCGCGTTCCCGCGATGCGCCGAGCCGAGGTCCGCGACGTCGGCGGTGCCTGGATCACGCCGGGGCTGATCGACTGCCACACGCATTTGGTTTACGGCGGCAACCGCGTAGGCGAATACGAGCGGCGCTTGGGCGGCGCCAGCTATGCGGAGATCGCGCGTGAAGGTGGTGGCATACAAGCGACGGTGCGTGCGACCCGCGCGGCTTCCGCTGCTGAATTGCTGGAGCATGCGGCGCTGCGCGCACGGCGTCTCATGGCTGAGGGCGTCACCACCATCGAGGTCAAATCGGGTTACGGCCTGGAACTCGCCACGGAACGACGGCTACTCGAAGTCGCTCGCTCGCTGGAGCGCGATTTGCCGGTCTCGATCGCGACGACCTTCCTCGGGCTGCACGCGCTGCCGGAGGAATACCGGATGGATCGTCAGGCCTACGTCGATCAGGTCAGCGGTCCCTGGCTCGCGACGCTCGCTGCCGCCGGTCTGGTCGATGCGGTCGACGCGTTCTGCGAATCCATCGCCTTCAATCTCGCCGAAACGGAGCAATACCTGCGCTCCGCGCGGGCGCTCGGTTTGCCGATGCATCTGCATGCCGGACAATTGACCGACCTCGGCGCCGCCGAACTCGCGGCCCGATACGGTGCGCTCTCGGCCGATCATCTGGAATACGTCGGCGTCGAGGGTGCGCAAGCGCTCGCGCGCAGCGGAACGGTCGCGGTCTTGTTGCCGGGCGCGTATTTCACCTTGCGCCAGACCGAACCGCCGCCGGTCGCAGCCTTGCGCGCCGCCGGCGTGTCGATTGCCGTCGCCACCGATTGCAATCCCGGCACGTCGCCGTGCACCTCGCTGCTGCTAGCGATGAACATGGCCTGCACCTTATTCGGTTTGACCCCGCTCGAGGCCGTCCGGGGCACGACGATCGCGGCGGCGCGCGCACTCGGAATCGCCGCGGATCGTGGCACCCTCGAGGCCGGGAAGCGTGCTGACTTCGCGCTCTGGAGCATCGATAGACCGGCGGAGCTTTGCTATGGACTTGGCGCCAATCCCTGCATCGGGGTCGTGCACCGAGGCCGGCTGCGCGAGCCTGAAACGATGGCACGAGGGTTCAAGTCGTGACGCGAACCGCGAACGCACCTGCGCTCGTCACCTGGCTAGGAATGGGCGGGCTCATTCCCTTCGTTGGTTTGACCGTTGCTGCGATGTTCAATGGGACCGCGCAGGGCTGGCTCGTTCGGGCATTGCTCGACTACGCCGCCGTGATCTTGAGTTTCGTCGGGGCCATACATTGGGGTTTTGCCATGAGCTTGCCGGACTTGGAGCCCCGGCTGCAGCGTGGCTTATTCGTGTGGAGCGTCGTGCCCTCGCTGCTCGCCTGGGTGTTCCTGTTGCTGCCGCCGCTCGTCGCAGGAATCGGCTTCATCATCGGCTTCATAGCGCATCTTCTGCGCGATCTGAATCTGGCCCGGCATGCATCACTGCCGCGCTGGTATCTGCCGCTGCGCCTGCGGCTCACGACGGTCGCAAGCCTGTGTCTGCTGGTGAACTGCATCGCCGGTAAAATGAATCCGGCGTTCCCCTGAGCGGTCCCGGCCCCAGGGGGGGGCATCCGCCTCAAGAGGCCAGGCGCTGACGGGGTTCGTCTGCCGGGGCTGCCGTCTTGAACTGTGCGACCAGGTCTGCCAACAGATCGGTCTTGTCTACCAGCCGGCGCGCCGCGTCCGTCGACTCTGCGGCCAACGCGGCGTTTTGCTGGGTCGTTTGGTCGATTTGCGCGATATTCGACGTGATGTCCTTGACGCCGATTGATTGCTCGTCCGCCGCGGCGGCGATCTCGCTGACCACGGCCGCGATCTTGTTCACATGGTTCACGATCTTCTCGAGCGCGTTGCCCGTCTTGTCGACCAACTCCACACCCACGGCGACTTGGTTCGTCGAGGCAGTGATCAGTGACTTGATTTCCTTCGCGGCATCGGCGGAGCGCTTGGCGAGAGCGCGGACTTCGGAGGCTACGACCGCGAAACCGCGCCCGGTTTCGCCCGCCCGCGCCGCCTCGACGGCTGCATTCAGGGCGAGGAGATTGGTTTGGAAGGCAATCTCGTCAATGACGCCGACGATCTGCCCGATCTGCCGAGACGAGGTCTGGATCGCCCCGACCGCATCCACGGCCTCGCGGACGATTGCATTCGAGCCCTCGGCATCGCTTTTCGCGCCGGCGATGAACCGGTTTGCCGCGAGCGCGGCTTCCGCCGTCTTGCGCACCGTCGCGCTGATCTCATCCATCGCGGTGGCGCTCTCCTCCAGACTCGCCGCCTGTCGATCGGTGCGCTGTGCCAAGTCGGCGGCCCCCTCGGCGATCGCCTCGCTCGCGCAGCGGATGTCGGCGGAGTTCCCTCCGATGATCGACATCGTGCGTTCGAGTTTCTGCATCGCCTCGTTGAAATCGCGCCTCAGGGTCTCGTATTCCGGGCTGAAAGCTTCCTCGATGCGATAGCGTAGATTGCCCGACGAGAGCTGTTCCAAAGCGCCGCCGATCTCGGCGACGACCCTCCCCAGCTCGCGTGCAGCCAGAGTCTTCGCGGTCTCGGCGGCCTGCGATTCGGCGCGGCGGCGCTGCTCGATCCGCGCCGACTCCTCTTCGAGCCGCGCTTTTGCGAGTAAGCCCTCGTTGAAGACGAGCACGGCGCGCCCCATGTCGCCGAACTCATTGCGCAAGTCGGTATAAGGGACGGGCGCGAGCGTGTCGCCACCGGCGAGCGCGCGCATGCGATCGGTGATCCGGCCTACCGGTTCGGTAATGCTGCGGGCGAGCGCAAAGCCGACTGCGACGCTGATGGCCGCGATCAATGCGCACAGACTCGCGAGCTTCGCGGCGTTGCGCCACTCGGTCGCCTGAACATCATCGAGGTAGGCGCCCGTACCGATGATCCATGCCCAGGGCGCGAAGCCCTTGATGTAACTGACCTTGGCCGCGACCTTGTCGGTGCCCGGTTTTTGCCAGTGGTAGGCGACATAGCCTGCCGATTGGCGCTTGACGAGGTCGACGAATGCGACGTAATTCTTGAAGCCCGTCGGGTCTTTGGTATCACCCACGTACTTGCCTTCGTTCTCTGGCTTGAAGGGCAGCAGCACCATGGTCGGCGTCATGTCGAGAATGAACAGATAATTCTTGTCGTCGTAGCGGACGCCGCGCAGGGTCTCCTTGGCCGCGGATTGCGCGGCAGCGCGTGTCAGACGCCCGGCCTTTTCTTCGGCTGCGAAATGCTCGAGGATTCCGTAGGCTGCCTCGACTTGCGCGCGTTCCTTGGCCGCAACATCGTCCTTGAGTACCGAATTCAACTGTGCGAGCGAAACGCCGAATACGGCGATCAGACCGAGGATGCCGAGCGTCGTCAAGAGTTGCACGCGCGCTCGGACCGAGAGTTGCGCAAGATACAGATTCATGGAATCCGGTATCGGCCGAATGCGATGAAATCTGAAGCGAGTGCGAGCGCGAGTGTCCGCGGCAGGGCACGGACGCACGACCGCCGTGACCATCCTATGGTCGTGCGCCGAATCCGATCATGCGCTCAGGCCACCATGACTACGATACCGAGAGTCAACAGACCCATGGCGACGAGCAAGAGGTTGTGGCCCCAACGGGCGATTTGTCCCAGTGTCATTTTCAATCTCCAAAAGTTTTTGTATGACGCAACCTGGTGCAGGCTGCGGCCTAGTTGCACCATTATGAGTCTGCCTGCGAAAATTTAAAGCCTGGGGGAAATACCGTGTTCCCGATAACTGATTAATAAAATCATATGGTTGCATATCGGCAATGAGGATTTTTCACCCCCGGTTGAATAGATGTCCGGCGCCGTGTTCTGCCGCAGCTTCTGCATTAAGTTGGTGCATGTAGAGAGCGAATGGAGCGCTCGCGTGCGCGGCGCGGTACCCTGTTCGGGTCCGCAGCGCTGCATAGTTAATCGAGACGACCAGGGAGAGTTCTTCTTGCTTCATCCCCAGACGCGAACGCTACTCGCGCTCATCGAGCGTGGTGGTGTGCCTCCGCTGGAATCTCTGAGCCCCGCGGCTGCGCGGGTCCAATATCGCGACCGGCGACACTTGCTGCAGCCTGCGCCGCGCCCCGTTGCGGCGGTTGCCGAATTGCTGGCCGAAGGACCGAATGGTCCGATTCCGATGCGACTTTATCGCCCGATTCCCGAGGCTTCCGACCG
>Ga0116226_10000329_pt1 | contig 39942 bp, 31 predicted proteins | sample S1TSphfallax_FD_89692 | JGI IMG/M metagenome (GOLD analysis project Ga0116226, IMG submission 89692) | Host-associated microbial communities from peat moss isolated from Minnesota, USA - S1T2_Fa - Sphagnum fallax MG | ecosystem: Host-associated > Plants > Peat moss > Unclassified | place: USA... | reverse complement strand
CTGCCAGAGCCGCCGGCCAGCGCAGCCCCCAAGCGCCAAGCCCAAGCTTGTAGAGAGCAGCCGCCAGCAGCGGCACTGCTGGCGGCTGATCGACGTAGCCGAACGCTGGATGCTGCCCGCACACGATGAAGTAGAGTTCGTCGCGGAACAGGTCGTAGCGTCCATCGAGCGCGAGGTGGATGGCAACGACGATGAACGCGGGGACCAACGCGGCAGCATCGGCCCGAGGCCAGGCTGTGCCTCCCTTCATCAGCAGGTTTTTCACCTCGTCTCCTAGTCGTTTTGGATGCGCCTGAGCTCGGCCGAACATTGTGCTAAGCTGCCACATTCAGCTCGGCAAAATCCTGCCTGAACCCTCGCGCCAGGGGGAGGAAACTTCATGTCGGAAAGGCTCCTTTGGCAAATGCCAGGCCCGGCGTCTCTAATCGCCGTTGCGTTACTTCCGATCATTGTTTCGGGCCTACCCGGCCGCTCCTAGGCACAGATCGGATGGGCGCGCAGTTGCCTGCGCGTTCCAACGCACACTGTCCGCTTGCTTTGTGCCCGCCCAGAAGCCGACATTCCGTTTTCGGCCAGCGTGAGCCAAGCGCCGCGTCCGGTTTGCGCCAATCCAGGACATTACCGGGCCATAAGGGCATGCCCAAAACCGGTCATTCAGATCGATGCACAAGCCAGGACCATTGCATCAAAACTAACAGACGTAGGGCGCAATGGACCTTGCCCGAGGGCGACGCCGATTTTTCCGGGCGTATGCGCGACATCAAGGCGGGCTTTACCCGACGGATTGCACGGCAAGCGGAACGGACTGCCGGAACTTTGCGGCAGCGGGAAAGCGGCATCTGGCAGCGGCATTTTTGGAACACACGATCAGGGACGAACGGGATTATGCGGCCCATATGGATTACATCCATTGCAACCCGGTGAAGCACGGTATGGTCAAGGAGGCGCGGGATTGGGAATACTCGTCATTTCGTCGGAATGTGCAGCGGGTTTATATCCGGCGGAATGGGGTGGCACGGAGGGTGATATGATTTATGCCGGGGAGCGGGGGTAAGGTTATAGGCGTGACGGCCCACAGCAGTGGAAGCCTGCGGCCAGCTTGCGTTGGCGTGCTGGAGCACGCCCTGCGCTTGCTGTGGATTGGAAGGCCTATTCTACCTCATGTTCTGGTTCCCGTCGGATGCGTTAAACCCATACGGGACCAACATCTAAAAGTGGTATCATCGAAGGACATGCGATGCCCCAACATCCAGAAGATATGAAGCGTGGTCAAGTGAATTCTATTCAGGCTCTACGAGCATTGGCGGCCATTTCTGTTATGCTGTTCCACGAAAAAATTCTCAGCATTGGATACAGCGGTGTCGATATTTTTTTGTGATTTCTGGTTTCATCATGGGCACAATCGGTGTCAATGAGCGTCCACTGAGGTTCATCGTCAATCGACTGATTCGGATCGTGCCACTATATTGGGCAGCTACGATAATTTTATGCCTATTATAATTCATTCCAGGTGCATTTAAAACTTTTACATTCGATTCAGAGAGTCTATTTAGGTCATTTCTGTTCATTCCATATATAGATTCTACTGGAAAAATTTGGCCATTGGTGATCGCTGGATGGACACTTAACTTTGAAGTCTTTTTTTAGCGTGCCGGCTACTGGCCACGCTTGAGGTCCTTAGAGGCGATCGGTGACGCCTCCTACTCACTCTACCTTCTGCACGGATTTGTGGTGGCCTTCTTAAACAAGTTTCTGCATCTGTCGGCTCCGTTCACGGTGTCGATTACCATCGCATCCAGTCTCATCGGCGCCTTATTGAGTTATCGCCTGTTCGAACGTCCGCTTGGTCGGCTGTTGCGAAGCGCCTTTGTCCGCAAAGTCGCGGTAGAGGCGACAGCGTAGAACTCCCGCTACCTAGGTTTTCAATTCCGCTGCTACTCCGAATCCGCCTGGAGGGCGCGTTCGCCACCGCCTTCGGCACGCGAGGCACCGCCTTGCCCGCTACACCGAACCAGACATCGTTCGCCGCCCCGCAAGCCTCGCTCATCAGCCCGCGCCCCCGCCAGGCCGGATCGAGAAAAAACCCCCCTGTTGTCGCCGTCATGATCCATCGGATCAATGATACCGACCAAAAAGTCCGGCGCCGCCTGCCGGATACGGCCACGGCACCCTGGCCGCCAGATGCCGAACAACCTCCCACTGCGAAAAAATCCGCTCGATCGCCTGCGCGTCCGGCAACTCACCAGGACGCAGCAAGAGCTGTGGGGCCAGTAGACCAGGTTGCGGCTACATGCAGCAGAGGGTCAGCAGATCAAAGCGCAAGGCCGAAGTTGCCCGCCGCGCAGGCGCTTACGCGCGTGGCTGCGCAGGCTGCATGCATTTTGTGCGTTGCAGCACCAGGCAAGAAGGGTTAGCCTGCCCAAATGATGGGCAAAGAAACCACACCGTCCAACCTCCAACCCATAAATCTCGGCGCCGGCGTTGCCTTAGCGGTGCCGGTGATCCTGGCCCCCATGTCCGGCGTCACCGACCTGCCATTCCGCCGGCTTGCCAAATCCTTGGGCACCGGCATGGTCGTCTCCGAAATGATCGCCTCCTGGGCCATGCTGCGCGAAAACCGCAACACGCTACGCATGGCCGCCCTCGATGAAGGCCAGGGCCCCCGCGCCATCCAACTCGCCGGCTGCGACCCCGCGGCCATGGCCGAAGCCGCCCGCATGTGTGAAAGCCTCGGCGCCGAGGTGATCGACATCAATTTCGGCTGCCCCGTCCGCAAGGTCGCCGTCGGCCAGCAAGCTGGCTCCGCGCTGATGCGCGACGAAACCGCCGCCGCCGCCATCCTGGCCGCCACCGCCCGAGCCGTCAGCGTGCCTGTTACCCTCAAAATGCGCATGGGGTGGGACCATCAAAGCCTCAACGCCCCCCGCATGGCGCACATCGCCGAAGCCAGCGGTATACGCATGGTCACCGTGCACGGCCGCACCCGCCAGCAATTCTACACCGGCACCGCCGATTGGGGCTTTGTGGCGCAGGTAAAGCAATCGGTCTCCATCCCCGTCATCGTCAACGGCGACATCCACACGCCCGAAGATGCCCTTAGCGCCAAAACCATCTCCGGCGCCGATGGCGTCATGGTCGGCCGCGCCTGCTACGGCCGCCCCTGGCTGCCCGCCCAGATTGCACAATTTCTAAGCACCGGCACCTACGCGCCCGACCCCGACCTCGCCGCCCAAAAAACCATCCTGCTCGGCCATTACGAAGCCATGCTCACCCATTTCGGCGCCGATGCGGGCCTGCGCCTGGCCCGCAAACATGTCGCCTGGTATACGCGCGGCCTGCCTGATAGCGCCGCCTTCCGCGCCCAAATCATGCGCCTCAACACCCACGAAGCCGTCACCACCCTTATTGAGAGCTTCTATGGCCCCCTGATCGACTCCGGCGCGACACGCGCCTTCGAGCCCGAGGCGATAGCGGCTTGATGGCGCGCGTAAAAAAGGCCAAGGGGCTTTGCCCCCTGCAGTCCCACCCAGGTGAAGCCGCCCTGGACCGGCATTTTTTTGAAGGCAAGGCAAGGAGGCGCACACAAAGCCGTTTCGGCAGCCCCTGGCCATTTTTATGAGGCTTCCGCTCGCCCGGTCGCGGGCCAAGCTGGATGTCGTCAGGCCCATGCCCGATTCGGCCGCCATGTTGTCGGCTTTGCCGGTAGCATGTGCCATGATCGACGCCGAAAACAATTTCGTCTACGCCAATCCGGCGGCCGAGCAGTTTTTCGCCATCTCCATTTCTCAGCTTCGACACATGGCCCTGAAAGACCTGGTGCCGCGCGACTCGCCGCTCTTCGCCTTGATCGAGCAGGTGCGTTTCGGCGAACTGGTCGTATCCGATCACGACATCACCTTTGATTCTCCGCGTTTGCAGCGGCGTGGCGTCACTGTGCAGGGCACGCCGATTCCCGAGGAGCCGGGCTATGTGCTGCTCACCCTGCACGACGAATCAGCTGCCCGCACGCTCGATCGGCAGATGAATTTTCGCTCCGCCGCCCGCTCCGTCTCCGGCATGGCCGCCATGCTGGCCCATGAGGTGAAAAACCCGCTCTCCGGCATTCGTGGCGCGGCGCAGTTGCTGGAGCGCACAGTCGGCGAGGATGATCGCGAGCTTGCCGTGCTGATACGCAACGAAGCCGACCGCATACGCGGCCTGGTCGATCGCATGGAGGCTTTTGGCGAAAAGCCCATCCAGTGCGACGCGGTGAACATCCATCGCGTGCTGGAACATGTGCGCCGACTCGCCCAAAGCGGTTTTGCCGCCCATTTGCGCATCAACGAGGCCTACGATCCGTCGCTGCCGCCTGTCTGGGGCAATCGCGACCAGCTGGTGCAAGTGATGCTGAACCTGGTGAAGAACGCCGCCGAAGCCATCACCGATGCCGAGTGCGACGGTGGGGAGATCACCTTGATCACCGCCTACCAGCACGGCGTGCGCGTGGCGGTGCCTGGCAGCAAGCGCCGCGTGCATCTGCCGCTGGTGGTCACAGTGCGCGACACGGGCCCAGGCATCCCCGAGGATTTGCGCGATAATCTGTTCGATCCGTTCGTCACCACCAAAACCAGCGGCACTGGCCTGGGGCTTGCACTGGTGGCCAAAATCATCGGCGAGCATGGAGGATTGATCGAAATGGATAGCCGTCCGGGAAAAACCGATTTCCGCGTCTTTCTCCCTATCTTCCTGGAAGATCGTTTTGAAAGCGTCAACACCACCGCGAAAAGCTGAATTTTGAGCGTTCCCCTGGCAATCATCCCCCCGGCAGACAGTACGCCGCAATCGATAAAATCGGAAACGGACACAGCAGCGATCATGGCAACCCCACCCACCGTGCTCGTGGCCGATGACGACCGTTCGATCCGCACCGTGCTCACCCAGGCGCTCGGCCGCTCCGGCTACCAGGTGCGCGCGACCGGCTCTGCCGCTATGCTCTGGCGCTGGGTGGAGGAGGGCGAGGGCGACCTGGTGATCACCGACGTGGTGATGCCCGACGATAACGGCCTCGACCTTCTCCCGCGCATAAAACGCCATCGCCCGGAGTTGCGGGTGATCGTGATGAGCGCGCAATCCACGCTGATCACAGCGGTGAAAGCGGCTCAGCGCGGCGCGTTCGAATATTTGCCGAAGCCGTTCGATCTGGCCGAGTTGCTCTCCGTCGTCAGCCGCGCGCTCACCGTCAGCGCGCCGCCGGGCGCTGCTGCGGAGGAACCGCGCGACGCGGAGGAAAAACTTCCGCTCATCGGCCGCAGCCAGGCGATGCAGGAGATTTACCGCACCATCGCCCGCCTCACGACAACCGATCTCACCGTAATGGTCAATGGCGAAAGCGGCACCGGCAAGGAACTGGTCGCCCGCGCGCTGCACGATTACGGCCGCAGGCGGGCAGGGCCGTTCGTTGCCATCAACATGGCCGCCATCCCGCGCGAGCTGATCGAAAGCGAGCTGTTCGGGCACGAGCGCGGGTCATTCACCGGCGCGCATAACCGTAGCCAGGGCCGTTTCGAACAGGCCGCCGGCGGCACGTTGTTTCTCGACGAGATCGGCGACATGCCGCCTGAGGCGCAAACCCGTCTGCTGCGGGTGCTGCAGGAGGGTGAATTCACCAGCGTGGGCGGCCGCCAGCCGATCCGCGCCAATGTGCGCATCGTTGCCGCCACGCACAGGGATCTTCGCCAGGCGATCCGCGCCGGCCAGTTCCGCGAGGATTTGTTCTATCGCCTCAACGTGGTGCCCATACGCCTGCCGCCCTTGCGTGAGCGGGCCGAGGACATTGCCGTGCTGGCCAGGCATTTTCTCGATAAGGCGCGCGACTCTGGCCTGCCGTCCAAATCGCTCGATCAGGGGGCGATCGATGCGCTGCGTGCTTATCGCTGGCCGGGCAATGTGCGCGAGCTGGAAAACCTGATGCGCCGTTTGGCCGCACTCACGCCGCAGGAAGTGATCACCGGCGAGGTGATCGCCGCCGAACTTGCCGAGCCCGCCACCCAGCATGCCGACCACGACTCCCTTTCCAACGGCGAGGATCTTGGCCAGGCGGTTGAGCGCCACATCCGCCAGGTGCTTGCTGCCAGCAATGATGGCATTCCCACCCGCGACATCTACGACCAGGTACTGGCCGAAGTAGAGCGCCCCTTGATCAAAATGACCCTGGCCGCCACCCGCGGAAATCAGATCAAGGCCGCCGCCATGCTCGGCCTCAACCGCAACACCCTGCGCAAGAAAATCAAGGATCTCGAAATCCCCGTCGTCCGCGGCATCGGCTAAATAGGATGTACCGCCTTCATCGGCGCATCGATGCCCCCGCCCGTTCCCCGTTGCCGCCGACCACGGCCCCATTGCGCGCTGCCCTACGGTTGATTACCCGCCGAAAAGCAACATAATCGTGCCCGCGCACCGCCGACCGTCGCGGAACCCAAGGGATAGCCAACCGAACCATGGTTGCCGAGGTGAGAGCCAATACGAATTCCCTCACCGCACCGATAAGCGATGCGGATTTTCGCAAGCTCGCCGAAAGCATCCCCACGCTCTGCTGGATCGCCGACTCCACCGGTTACATTTATTGGTACAATCCGCGTTGGTATGAATATACCGGTACCACACCCGCCGAGATGGAAGGCTGGGGCTGGCAATCCGTGCACGATCCCAAAACCCTCCCCGAGGTGCTGGAGAACTGGCGTGCCGCGATCACCTCCGGCCAGCCCTTCGAAATGGTGTTCCCGATCAGGGGGGCCGACGGCGTATTCAGGCCGTTTGTTACCCGGATCAATCCGCGTATCGATGCGAACGGCACCATCGTCAACTGGGTTGGCGTGAACACCGATATCTCCCTGCAGGTGAAAGCGGAAGACGCGTTCTTAAGAAGCGAAGCCAAATTCAGGGTGCTCGCGGATTCCATGCCCCAGATGGTATGGACCGCCGCACCCAACGGACGGCCCGACTATTTCAATGCCCGCTGGTACGAATTCACCGGCGTGCCGATCGGCTTCAGCGATGGCGAGGGCTGGCTGCAAACGCTGCACCCCGCCGACCTTATGCCGGTGCTGGAGGCCTGGCGCCACTGCCTGACCACCGGCGAGCCATATCAAAAGGAGTTTCGGTTGCGCCACCACGCCGGCGCGTATCGCTGGGTGCTCGGGCGCGCCCAGGCGGAGAAAGACAGCGCTGGCAGCATCGAGCGATGGTACGGCAGCTGCACCGATATCGAGGAGATCGTGCAGGCCCGGCAAGTTCTCACCCGCTCGCGTAACGAGTTGGAGGCGGAGGTCATCGCCCGCACCGGCGAACGCAATCTTCTGGCCCGGTTGGTCGAAACCACCGACGTGAAAATCCTCGCACTCGATCTGAACTACATTGTGCTGGCCATCAACAAGTCATGCGCGGACGAATATGAGCGCGTGTTTGGCATCAGCCTGCAGCCGGGTGACCATCTGCTTCGCAAGTTGGACGGCCAGCCCGAGCAGCGCGCGGCCCTGGCAGCCACATGGCAACGTGCGCTCGCTGGGGAAGAGCGCACGGTGATCGAAGCGCATGGCGACCCGTCGCGCGACCGCCCCACCTACGAAATCAAATATCGCACCTTGCGCGATGCAGCGGGCGAACGGATCGGCGCATTCCATTTCGTCGAGGACATCACACAAAGGCTGCGCGACCAGGCGATGCTGGCACAGGCGCAGGAGGCCCTGCAGCACGCGCAAAAACTGGAATCGATCGGGCAGCTCACCGGCGGTGTCGCGCATGATTTCAACAATCTGCTGACGCCGATCATCGGCAGCCTGGATATCCTGCAGCGGCGCGCTGTCGGCGGCCCGCGTGAGCAGCGGCTGATCCACGGCGCTTATCAGTCGGCGGAGCGTGCGCGCGTGCTGGTGCAACGGCTGCTAGCCTTTGCCAGGCGGCAACCGCTGCAGGCCGTGCCAACCGATCTCGGATCGCTGATCACCGGGCTGGCCGATCTCCTGGCCAGCACCATGGGGCCGCTGGTGGAACTTGTGATCGAGATGGAACCCGGCCTGCCGCCGGCGCTCGCCGATGCCAGTCAACTGGAAATGGCAATCCTCAATCTCTGCGTGAATGCGCGCGATGCGATGGATGGCGCCGGCACGCTGCGGATTTCCGTCGCGCCCGTGAAGGTCGTCGCAGGCGAAGTGCTGCCGCTGGCGCCGGGCCAATATCAGCGCATCGCGGTTCGCGATACGGGGATCGGCATGGACGAAGCAACGCTCACGCGCGCCGTGGAACCCTTCTTTTCAACTAAGGGCCTGGGCAAAGGCACCGGGCTCGGCCTGTCGATGGCGCATGGCCTGGCCTCGCAACTCGGCGGCGCGCTCACGATCGACAGCGCGCCGGGTAAAGGCACGGAAATAGCCATCTGGCTGCCGCAAACCTGCCGCCGCGTCGAGCCAGTTACGACAGAAGAACGGTCACGGCGGCGTGCTGTGCATGCCCGTACAGCGCTGCTGGTGGATGACGAGGAATATATCCGAACCACGGCCGCCGATATGCTCACTGAACTCGGATTTACCGTCACCGAGGCCATCTCCGCCAAAGCCGCCCTGCAGGCGCTCGATACCGGCTTCAGGCCGGACATCCTGATCACCGATCACCTGATGCCGGGCATGACCGGCGTCGAATTGGCCCATGCGGTCCAAGCACGCGATCCCGGCATTCGCATCGTGATCGTCTCCGGGTTTGCCGAAGCCGAGGGCATCGACCCCGCCTTGCCGCGCCTCACAAAACCCTTCGTCCAAAGCGAGCTCGCCAAATTCGTCATGGAAACCGCGTCCTAGGCTGGGCTTTTATCCCAACATTGCCGCATCAACGCACGCGAATGCCCCAGCCCGCCTGGGGGCTGCTGCCTCGGCGGATTCTCACCAGCCGACCCTTGCAAAATGCGGGCACGCCCCGTACGTGCTCACTATAAGCGTCGCAGCCCCAAGGCAAGCAGGCGCTCCGGGCGCCGCATGAGGGCCCCACCGCCTGCAAACAGCACCGGAGCCCCGTATGAGTTTTCCGATCACCCTCACGATCAACGGTGAAACGCGCAACCTTGATCTGCAGGATCCACGCGTCACCCTCCTCGATCTGTTGCGCGAACGCCTCCACCTCACCGGCACCAAGAAGGGCTGCGACCGTGGCCAATGCGGCGCTTGCACCATCCTGCTCGATGGGCGCCGCATCAATGCCTGCCTCGCTCTGGCGGTCGCCCATGATGGCGCGGACATCCTCACCATCGAAGGCGTCGCGCAAAACGGCACGCTTCACCCCGTGCAGGCCGCCTTCATCGCGCATGATGGTTTGCAATGCGGCTTCTGCACGCCCGGCCAGATCATGAGCGCCATAGGCCTGATCGCGGAAAACCAGGCCGGCATCGACCCCGAGCGCGTGCGTGAGGGAATGAGCGGCAATCTCTGCCGCTGCGGCGCCTATGCGGGCATCACTGAAGCGGTTCTGCAAGCCAGCAAAGCCCTCGCCGATGCCGAAAGGAACCAGGCAGCATGAACCACTTCGACTATGTCCGGCCCAAATCTGTCGCCGAAGCCGTCGCCGCCGCGTCCTATCCCGGAAGCGCCTATCTCGCCGCCGGCACCAACCTCGTCGATCTCATGAAAGGCGGAATCGTCCGTCCTAGCCGTCTCGTCGATGTAAACCATCTGCCCGGTCTCGACAGGATCGAAAACCTGCCCGACGGCAGCACCAGGATCGGCACCCTGATCAGCAACGCCGACCTTGCGCACGAACCGGATTTCGCCCGCCGATTTCCCGCCATCGCCGAAGCCCTGCTCTCCGGCGCCTCCGCGCAATTGCGCAACGCCGCCACAACCGGCGGCAATCTCCTGCAGCGCACCCGCTGCGCCTATTTCTACGATACTGCCAGCGCCTGCAACAAGCGCGAAACCGGCACCGGCTGCGAGGCGCATGGGGGCGAAACCCGCATGCACGCCATCCTGGGCTGGAGCGAGCACTGCATCGCCACCCACCCTTCGGATTTCTGCGTCCCCCTGGCCGCCCTTGGCGCCATCGTCGAAATCTCAGGCAGGGCAGGTCCCCGCGAAGTCCCGCTCGAGGAATTCCATACTCTGCCAGGCACCTTGCCAAGCCGCGAATCCGTGCTCGAACCAGGCGAGATGATTACTGCCATCCGCCTGCCGCCCGACGCGGATAAATTCGCCTCCCACGCACGGTATCTCAAAATCCGGGAGCGCACCTCATACGCTTTCGCCGTGGTGGCCGCCGCAGCCGCCCTGCGCATCGAAGGCGGCAAGATCACTGAGGCCCGCATCGCCCTGGGTGGGGTCGCCGCCAAACCCTGGCGCGCCCATGCCGCCGAACAAGCCCTGGCCGGTGCTGCTCCCGATCCCGCCGCCTTCCGCGGCGCGGCGAAAACCGCCCTGGCCGATGCCAAACCCTCAGGCGAAAATGCCTACAAGATTGAACTCGCTCGCCGCATCGTCGCCCGCGCCCTCGCTCTCGCCGCCGCCGGCACCCCCGCCCGCCTCCCGGCTCTCCCAGCCTCACCCTTCGGCCGGCCATAGGGTAGGCCTAAGCCCGCCTCCGCAACGATCCACGCCCGCAACTACCCAGGACTAAAACGCTCATGTCCGAACCCGCCCATATCCGCCATGGCTCCAGCATCGGTCAACCGCTCACCCGCCGCGACGGCCACCTGAAAGTCACCGGCGCCGCCATATTCGCCGCCGACAACCACAAGCGCGGCATGCTCTACGCGGTGCTCGCCACCAGCAGCATCGCCCGCGGCCGCGTGACAAAACTCGATCTGCAGGCCGCTGCGTCGCATCCCGGCGTGGTCGAAATCATGACACCGGCCAACGCCCCGAAACTTGCGCAGCACCCCGACGACAAAGTCCATCCCTTAATGTTCCGCCTTAATCTCTTGCAGAATGACGAGGTGCGTTATCCGTATCAGCCGATTGCCGTCGTCATCGGCGAAACGTTGGAAGCCGCCACCGAAGGCGCCGCGCTCCTCGCGCCAACCTATGAAAGCGAATCCGCCAGAGCGGGTCTGGATGGAAACGAAAGCTTTGTTCCGCCCGCGATCGGCGTCGGCCAGCCGCCTGATGAACGGCACGGCGATGTGGAGGCCGGCCTTGCCGCCGCCGCAACCCGCATCGACGCCACCTACGAAACGCCCGCCCAGTATCACAACGCCATGGAGCCGCACGCGATCGTCGCTGAATGGGACGGCGACACGCTTTCCATCGATACGCCCAGCCAGGGTCTTGCCATGGCGCAAGGCCGTATCGCCGGCTTGTTCGGCATCCCGCCCGAAAACGTCCACATACGCAGCCCCTTCCTTGGCGGTGGTTTTGGCGCCAAGGGCATGATCGCCGGCCCGCAAATCCTCGGCATTATGGCCGCCCGCCTGGTCGGCAAGCCGGTCAAGCTGGTGATGCGCCGCGAACAACTCTTTGGCCCGGTCGGCCATCGCGCGCCCACGCGCCAAACCATCAGCCTGGGTGCGGCAAACGACGGCGCGCTCACCGCGATCGCACACCATGTGAAAACCGCGTCCAGCACGTTTGACGATTTCTTCGAGCCCGCCACGGGTGTTACCCACACGCTCTACGCCAGCCCCGCGATCGCCACCTCAACCGAAGCCGTGCGCCTTGATACCGGCACCCCCATTTTCATGCGCGCGCCCGGAGAAGCACCCGGCAGTATCGCGCTGGAAAGCGCGATCGACGAAATGGCCGCAGCCTGCGCCAAGGACCCCCTCGAGTTCCGCCTGAAAAATTACGCGGAAGTCGAGCCCATGTCCGGCAAACCGTTCTCCTCCAAGGCGCTGCGCGAATGCTACGCCCAGGGCGCCGAGAAATTCGGCTGGGCCGGCCGCCCGGTGCAGCCGCGCCAGATGCATGATGATCAAGGCCTGCTCATCGGCTGGGGCGTCGGCACTGCCACCTTCCCCGCAATGATGTTTCAGGCCAAGGCCCGCGCCACCCTGCGCGCCGACGGCACCGGCCTTATTGAGTCCGGCACGCACGACATGGGCCAGGGCGCCTGGACCGCCTTTGCTCAAATCGCGGCTGACAGCCTCGGCCTCGATCTGGAACATACCGAGTTTCGCGCCGGCACCTCCGATCTTCCCGATGCCGGCATCGCTGGCGGTTCCGCCCATACCGCCACCGCCGGCACGGCGATCCATCACGCGGGGGCGGCGGTGATTGCCAAGCTCGCCGATCTCGCCACCAGCGATCAGAACTCACCCCTATTCGGTGCGGGCAATGCGGGTGTTATCGCGCGCAGCGGCCGCCTCCACCGGCGCGACGATGAAAGTCGCAGCGAGTCATTCGCCAACATTCTTGCCCGCGCCGGCCTTACGCATATCGAAGCCGTCGGCGACAGCGGCAGCAACCAGGCCGCCCAGGCTGCCTATGCCATGCACGCCCATGGCGCCATCTTTGCCGAAGTGAAGGTCGATCCCGATTTCGGCCAGATACGCGTGACCCGCTTGGTCGGCGCCTTCGCCGCCGGCCGCGTGATCAATCCGCGGCTGGTGCGCAGCCAGTATTTCGGTGGCATGATCTGGGGAGTTTCGTTCGCGCTGCACGAAAAATCGGTGATCGACAGCCGCTCCGGCCGGCCGATGAACGCCAACCTCGCCGAATATCACGTGCCGGTAAACGCCGATATTCCGTCGCTGGAGGCGATCCTCGTGGAGGAACACGATCCCCACGTCAACGCCCTAGGCGTCAAGGGTGTTGGCGAAATTGGCATCACCGGCACTGCCGGCGCCATCGCCAACGCCGTCTGGCACGCCACCGGCAAACGCATCCGCAACTTCCCAATAACCCTTGATCAGCTCATCTAGAAAGCAAATTGGAGGGCCACAAACCATGTCACACCGTAAGGTGGGTTAGAAGCCTACCATCGCGTCTATATGCCAGCGCCGCCTTGGCCCAGGATAGAACGCAGCCAAATTACATGTCATCGCTGCAATCTCGCCCGGCAAAAAGGCTGTGCCCCAAACGAATTCACGAACGCACGAAGGCATCACGAAGTCTTCGTGCTACCAGTGTGTGCTCGTGCATTTGTGTTTAAATGAGGTTCTTATACAAAAACCTGTGGCCCTAATTCATCACCGATGCTGCCGCTTTCTTCCCCAACGGCGTATTCGCCGCCTGCGACTGGGTCGCCGAACTCACCCGCCACACGGTATCGCCCACGTCGTCGGCTACCAGCAGCGCCCCCGTCTTGTCCAGCGCAACGGCTACCGGGCGGCCGCGCGCATTGCTGTGGTCATCCAAAAATCCCGTGACTACATCCTCAGCCATGCCGCTCGGCTTGCCACCGCTGAACGGTACGAACACGACTTTGTAACCGTTCAAAACCGGCCTGTCCCAACTACCATGTTCGCCCACGAACGCGCCGCCGCTGTAATGGGCGGGCAAGCCGGTACCCGTATCGAACACCATGCCAAGCGGCGCCACATGCGAACTCAGCGCATAATCGGGCGGGATCGCCTCGGCCACCAGATCCGGCCGCTGCGGTTTTACCCGCGGATCGAGATGCTGGCCGTAATAGCTGTAGGGCCATCCATAAAAAGCACCATCCTTCACCGATGTCATGTAATCCGGTACCAGGTTGGGCCCAAGCTCATCCCGCTCGTTCACCACCGCCCATAGCGCATGGGTCTGCGGCTCCCAGCATAACCCGTTCGGATTGCGCAAGCCACTCGCGAAAATCCGGTGCGCGCCTGTTGCCCTGTCCACCTCCCAGATCGCCGCGCGCTCATACTCGGCACCGATGCCATTTTCGGTAATGTTGCTGTTGGAGCCTATACCCACGTAAAGTTTGGTGCCATCTTCGCTCGCCAGCAGGCTTTTGGTCCAGTGATGATCGATCGGGCCACCCGGCAGCGGAGTCAGCACCGTCCCCGGCGCGGTGATGCTGGTCTCACCCGTGATATAGGGAAAGCGTAGGATCGCATCGGTATCGGCGACGTAAAGGTCAGTGCCCACCAAGGCCACTCCGAACGGCGACGAGAGATGGTCGATGAACACAGTGCGCAATTCCGGCTTCCCGGAGCCTTTGGAATCGCGCAGCAGTGTGATCCGGTTGCTGCCCTTGGTCTGGCCATTCGATGTCACCATCGATTCCACCCAGTTCATGACGATGTTTTTAGGCCGCCGCACCGGCTCGATCCCCGGGCCCACCGACTCGACGACCAGCACATCGCCATTCGGCAGCGTAAACACCGATCGCGGATGCTCGAGCCCTGTCGCGAATGCCTGGATTTTCAGATCTGCAGGCACGTGCGGCATTTCGCCCGACTTCCACCCGGTCCCCGGCGCCAGCTTCATGGGTGGCACCAGATATTGTTGTGGTGCCGGCAGCACAGGGTTCGGCCCGATCTGCGTCCTGATATCGAAATTTTCCGCGCCCGCCGCGGCAAGCGCAAGGATGGAGGTCGCCGAAACCGCCAGTCGTATCCAAGACCGTGTCATGAATTTACACCCTCAAAACGCGGCGCCACCGCGGTGCGCAGCACGGCCGCGGAGCCGAACCACGCGGTCACCCCGATCGCGACGACGGTGATCGCCGAAAGCACCAGCCCCTGCGGAACCACTGATGTCCAGGCATCGCGGCTGTGAACAAAATTATTCAGCCCTGCCAGCCCAAGCACGATCAACCCGCCAACTACGAGCGGTATCGCCGGACGCCGCACTCCCATCCGCCGATCGGCCAGAAAACTCACAATCCCGGCGATCGCGGCCAGCATGCCCAAACACAGCCCCACCGCCAGCAGCCAATCCGAAAAATCCGACCACAACATATCGGCCGTCAGCGCATAGATGGTATCCGTCACCAGCGCGCAGGAAAAGCAGGCGATCGGAAAAGACACCAGAACCCGAAGCACGGGGTGCCCCGCGATCCGTGCCGTAAATCCAGGATAATCGCTATTCATCAGAGTGCCCCGCCAAGTCAGAGTGCCCCGCCAAGTTGCCCCTCACTACGCCCGAGCGCCCACCCGGTTCCCCAATTTACCCGGGGTAGGGTGGGCTTCAGCCCACAATTGCAACGATTGCCCAGCGCGCGCGCCTCAAGGCTCGGCATCCGGTATCACCACCTTGCTCACGCTTTTCGGATCAACCGTGCTCACGCTCCCGGCCTGCCGTAAGATTGCCGCGATCCGCTCGCGATAGAGATTGTCCAGCAGGGCAGGGCGCGAATCAGCGCTCATCCGCGCCTCGATTGCCGCCATCGTCGCGGTGAAGCTGCCCGCGGCCGCGATCCGCTCGGCCCCTCGCGCCCGCGCATCGGCCAAGAGTGTTGCCCTGTCGCGGTCCGTCTGCTGCAACCGGCGCCCCCCCTCGGCGCGTGACGCCGCCAGTGCGGTTTCCGCCCCCACCGCCCGCGCCCGCGCATCTGCCACCGCGCTCTCCGCCGCCACCGGCAAAAGCGCGGCAATGTTGATCGAGATAAGCCCGTCCCCTGCCTCGCCGCCCTCACGCGCGAGCGCTGCAAAATTTCTCCTTACGTCCGCCGCGATTTCCTGCACGGCGGCGCCGTGCGGCCGCACCATCTCGTCCGTGGTGTGGCGCGCGGCAACGGCCACCGAAGCTGAGTCGAACACCGCCCGCAGCGCCGCCTCATCCCCTGCGCGCCAGCCGAGCGAACCTGTCAGCGCCACCTCGCCGCCATCGCCCGCCAGCACCACAATCTTCTCCCGCATATCCGCCCCACTGGGCTGGAGATTCTCCAGCATCTGCCGCTCGCCCACTGGCACCACCACCACATGTTCCAGCGGTGGCGGCCACGCTACCAACAGCCCATCCTGCTGCACGCGTACTACCCCCCCAAGCCGCGTCACGATCGCCTGCTTTCCCCGCGGTATCGGCCGCACATTCTGTGTCAGCCAGAAAACCAACAGCGCCAGTATGCCGACCTTGAGGATGTGCCCTATCAAACCGCCCTCTCCAGAAATCAAAAGTTTTTTGCTTTATTTTTTCCAAAAAAGAACATGCTTCCTCTCACTTTACCGGCTCCGCCGGCGGTCCCTGGACCAGCATATTGAACGGCGCTGCATCGGTTCGCAGCACAAGCCGCGTCGTCGGCCCGACCATCGTCGATAGCGTATCCAGCGACCGCAGCATCAGATAAAGATCCGGATCGGCATTATAGGCTTTCGCCTGGATATCCGTCGCCGCCTTGAGCGATGCCGCTTTGATCTTCGCCGCCTCGGTCTGCGCCTCGGCGAGGGCGATCTTGCTGTCCCGCGATGCTTCCTCGCGAATTTCCGCCGCCTGAATCTGTGCCTGCGCCGTGCGCGTCGCAGCCTCCGCCACGAGTTGCGCGCGTATCTGCGCCTCCTTCGCCGCCAGCGCCGACCGCGGCAAGGTCAGCCGAACGATCCCTGCCTGCAGAACGCTTACACCGAACGCTGTGCGCGCCTGTGCTGCGATGGCATCACGCAGTGTATCGCCAAGCATGGCGAGCCCGTTCTGCCCGGCATAGGTGCCGAACACGTCCTTATAAGCAACGCCTGAAGCCGCCACCGGCACCGCCGAATCAAGCAGCGCCTGAATATTCCGCGCAGCGATCGCACTTCCCCCGGCCCGCAGAAAAGCCAAAACCGCCTCCGCCTCCGCTGGCACGCGCCAGGCGCAAAAGGCCTGCACGCGAAGATGCTGCCCGTCCTGCGTCGTGATGTCCTGCAGCGCCCCTAGCGTGGTCCGCAACCGCGTATCGACCACCCGCACGGCGCCCGCCGGGGCCGGCCATGTCGAATACAGGCCAGGCCGGGTCAGCACGCGCGCCGGGCTGCCGAAATGGGTCACCAGCACCGCTTGCCCAGCGCCCACGGTCACTACCGAAAGGGCCGCCCATATACATACTGCTCCCACGCAGGCCGCCAGCCAGGCCAATCGCTGCCGCCTGCTGCGCCGTGTCTGCGCTGGCGCGGGCCGCTCGCCGAGAAAATCCGGCTCGCCGAGACCGTGATCCTGCCGCGAATCCATTCTAGCGCCCGTCCGTCAGCGCGTTCGCGATGCCTGGCGGCGGCCGCAGGTCCAGCTCCGGCGCGGCGGGCCAGTTCAGTCTGTGGTCGATGATCGTCTTCGGCGCGGTGGCGATCGCATGCGACAGATTCGTCAAATACCGTTCCAGCAGAAACGTCTTGCCATCTGCCTTGTTGGCGGCCTGGTCGCCGGTGAATCCAATCAATGCACTTTGTGCACTGGCCACGGTTTCGGCTGCCTGCGCGCGCGCCGCCGCCACCTGTGACGCGGCTTGCTGCCTCGCTTGCGCCCGCTCGATCGCGGCCATATTGCGCGCCTCGGCAACCGTGCTCCCGGCTGCGATCTCCGCCGCCTGAACCACCCCTGCATCCTCCGCCGGCGGAGCGCGCAGCACACCCAGCGCCTCCAGGCCGCTGCCCGCTTTGTCCAGCCTTGTCTGGATGGCGCCGAGCACGCCCCGATCGTCCCACGCGTCGCTGCCCAGCAGGGCCTCGTCGCCGGCCGCCTGCACCAGCCCCCCTGGATCGGCGCTGGCATAGGCGGCATCCATCGCCTGCGCGTCCGTCATTCCCACGCGATACAGAACCCGGGTCCCCGGCTGCCCCGCCAGCGCCACGCTGCGCACCGCCCCGAAATCCAGCCGGCGCACCCGCCCGAACGGCCAGGGCAGCACCACATGAAACCCGGAAGGCAGAACGGCCACCGGCGCGCCAAACCGCTCATACACCGCGCGCGCATCCACCGGCACACAGGTCGCGCCGCCCAGACACCCGATGCCGGCAGCCACACTGGCTAGCACAGACGCACGCGTGCCGAGCCCCCAGGAGCGGCCTGCTGCCTTGACGGGGGAGGAGCCGGTCCGTCCTAAAAGATCCTGGTCCTGGGTCATCGCGCCGGCCCCCGGGTACAGATGTGGTGCGGCAAATGTGTGAGGCGTAACACCGGGCGGCACAAGGCCTCGCCCCATGCGTGCAGCGCCCGCTGATTTTATCTGACGTTCATGGGCCGCCTGCGGTAGCATGGCCCCGCTTTGGAGTTTCTGGATGCGCGTCGTCTCGCCTGCCGCCCTCTTCACCAGACTGATGGCCTGCGCCTTGCTCTCCGCCTGCTCGTCGCCCTGGCAGCGCGAGATGGCCGACCACCGGCCCGAAGCGCTGCTCGATGCGTATGAGATTGCCCACGGCATGGCGTTCAGCTACGCAGAAAGCCCTGGTGCCCGACCAAGTGTGGTGATGCAGCTGCGCAGCCTCGACATGAACGCCCAGCACGCACTGCGCACCCTGGCCACGCCCTACCCCTCCGATGTCGAAGCGACGGCCGAAGCCGTCGCAGCTCTCACCGACTACGCAGCCCGCCAGTCGGCTAAGCCCCAATGAAGGCGCTCTTGCCCAAGGGTGCCGACCGCACGCCATGACGTCACTTTCCGTGCGTGGCCTCACGGTGCTGCGGGCCCGCAGCACCGCTCTGGAGGATGTGTCTTTCTCCGCCGCCGCCGGCACCATCACCGCCATCCTCGGCGAAGCGGGCGCCGCCAAGACATCGCTGCTTGCCGCCATCGCAGGCCTGCTGCCCGTGGAACGCGGCGCGGTATTTTGTGACAGCAAGGATGTGGCCGGCCTGCCGCCCCGCAGGCGTGGCATCGGCTTCCTGCCGCCCGGCACCGTTCTGCCCGCCGGCCGCACCCTCGAAATCTCCCTCCGCCGTATCGTCCCCCGCGGCGCCAGACAAGATGCGGCGGCTATGCTCGCGGCCCTGGCCCCCACCCTGCCGCAAACCTCGCCCGCGCATTTCTCCCATGGGCAAGCCCAGCTGGCGCTCACCGTAGCCCGCCTGTTGCGGCCAGGCGGTGTGCTGCTGCTCGACGAAGCCGGCAGCGGGCTGGATGAGGCAGCCCGCGCCGTGCTGTCCACTCATCTGCGACAGCTCGCCCAATCTGGCCGCACGGTGGTCATCGCCACCCGCGACCCCGCCATGGCGCGCCTGGCCGACCATCTAGTGCTGCTTGCCGGCGGCCAGGTGATCCAGGCCGGCACGCCCGCCAGCCTCTACGCTGAGCCGCGCAGCGAGGCCGCCGCGCGGCTCACCGGCCACGCCAACATCATCAGCGGCCGTATCCGCGAACTCCGTGGCCAGGCCTTTGTCTGGACCAGCACCGGCCGCTTCCTGCAGGCGGCCGACCCTGACATGCCGCGCCCCACTCTCGGCGCCGAGATCACCCTCTGCCTGCGCCCGGAGCGTATTGACCTGCTGACGGCCACTGACACCGCCGACAACCTGCTCGACGCCGACATCACCGATGTCCGCTCCGCCGGCCCGCTGCTGCATGTTGCGGCAAATACGGCGCTCGGCCCGCTGCTGGTGGCCACCCCAAGCTGGCGCCCCAATTTCTACCCCGCCACCGGCCAACAAATCCGGCTCAGCTGGCTCCCCGACGCACCTTGGGTCCTCCCCTAGAAGCGAAGAACCACGTTGGGTGGGCTTCTGCCCACCATCGCAACGACCAACCAGCGCGGTCCCTTAAACCACCGGATCCAGCCGCCCGCCCAGCAACACATGCGGCCGCGGCATCACCGCCAGCAGCGCCGGCACGAAGATCAGCGTGGTCAGCACCGTGCTGCCCAGGCTCAGCAGCAGCAGCACCCCCATGCTCGCCGTGCCGGGATGATCCGATAAGGCCAGTGAACCGAAGGCCGTGCCCGTGGTCAGCGCCGAAAAAATCACCGCCCGTGCCGTGGCCGAGCCCAGAAAACGCGTGATCCCGGCACGAAAGTTCATCACGAAATAGATGTTGAACGAAACGCCCACGCCCAGCAGCAGCGGCAGTGCGATGATATTGGCGAAATTCAGCTCGATCCTCAGCGCCATCACCCACACCACGGTCAGCAATGAAGAGACGACAAGCGGCGTCATCACCAGCGCCACGTCCAGCATGCGCCGCAGCGCCACCACCAGAATGATGGCGATCGCCACGATCGCGCTGATCGCGGCGATGCTGAATGCATGAATGATCGTCTGCGCGCTGCGCACAATCCATAGCGCCGACCCCGTCGCCTGCGGCATTATCTGCAATACGCTGTCGACAAACTGCCTGATGGAGGGGCCGCCATCGACGCCGGCTTTGGGCAGCACCTGCAGCAGCGCCCGCCCATCTGGCAGCAGCCATTGATCGCGCAAATCCCTTGGCACATCAGCAAGGGTTACCGGCTTGGCCGCTAGCGCCGTGCGCAGCCGCGCCAGCTGCTCCGGCAGAAACCGCACCAGCTCATCGTTCGCCGCCAGCAGCGTCGCGTCCGGCGCCGTCTTCAACCTGTCGAGATCTGCCGCAAGCGGACGCAGCGGGTCATCCACCGCCAGTTTGCCCAGCATCCCGTTCAGCTTCACATCGAGCGACCGCGTGGCCGTCCGCAGATCGGCGGCGGTCACCGGCGGCGGCGAAGCAGGCGCCGCGAGCGTCACATTCAGGATGCTGGCTGCATCGGCGATCATCGCGAGCTTCGCTACCTGGTCGGTCGGCAGGAAACTGGCCATCGATAGCACATCCTGCACCAGCCTCAGCTTTTCCAGCCTGGGTGTATAATCCTTTGCGGCCTCGAGCGACGGCAGCAGCGCTTGCATGGTATATGGATTGGTCAGCGGGTCGCCCATCAGATCGTGCAGCGTCTCCACCGCCTGGGTATGCTGGTTCTTCGTGTGCAGGGGGTCGCCATCGAAGCGGATAAACGGCACCATCGCTGCCCCCCCTACGGCAAGCACGATGAACACACCCAGGATCGGCCGGTGTAGCGGTTTGAGCACCGGCTCCAGCCGGCGCAGCATCATCACCCCAACCTCCTTCTTTTCGCGCCGTGGTTTTACGATCACCAGCAGCGCCGGCAGCAACGTCAGCGTGCAGAGGAACGCGATCACCATGCCGCCGCCGGCGATTACCCCCAGCTGCGCTACCCCCACGAAAGCGGTAGGTGTAAAGGCCAGAAACCCGCTCGCCGTCGCCAGTGCCGCCACCAGGATTTGCGCGCCCGAACTCCGCCCCGTTTCGCTCAGCGCGTCGATCACATCCGGATGGATGTGCCGCCGTTCGCGGAACCGCACGGTGAACTGGATGCCGAAATCCACCGCAATCCCCACGAATAAAATTGCGAAAGCGATTGATATCAGATTGAGAGTGCCCACCGCCACCGAAGCGAAACCGGTGGTCAGGATCAGCCCGGTCAACAGCGTCAACGCAATCGCCAGCATCAGCCTAAAGCTTCGCACCGCGGCGAACAGCCATACCAGAACCAGCAGAAAACTGGCGCCGAGCCCGATCGCCGCCCCATGGGCCACGGTCGCGAACTCCTCATCATCCAACGCCACCGACCCGGTCACCCGCACCCGCGCCTCGCCACCCTTAACATAGGGCAGCGCGGCCGCCGCCGCCCGCAGCGCCGCCGTCGCAGTGCCGCCCGGCTGCAGCGCTTTGTAATCCAGCTTCGGCTTGGCCAGCACGAACCGATATTTGCCCGCCTCCTGCGCCAGCGGCCCCGCCAACAGGGTCTCCCAGGAAAGCGGGGCAGGGTGGCCGGAAGCCGCTTGAGCCAGCGACACATCGAACTGCCCCATCGCCGGCGCCAGCGCGCCCGCATCGATGCCACGCTGCGCCCCCTCCGCCACCAGCGACAGCGCCGAAAAAAGCCCGCGCAGGCTGGGATCGGCCACCAGCTGCCCCAGAAACGGCTGCGCATCCGTCGTGCGCTCCAGCAAATCCTGCAGCTGCCCCTTGTTCAGCAGCAGAAACGCGTTGCGCTGCAGATAGGGCGACGTATCCGGCTGAGTCACGCTCACAAAGTCGCGCCCATCCGCCCGCAGCGTCGCCGCCAGCGCCGCCGCCGTAGCCTCCGCCTCCTCCGGTATGCGGGCATCGATAACGGCCACCAGTAGCCCATCATTCTGCGGAAACAGTTTTGAAAGTGCCTGGCTGGTCCGCTTCCATTCCAGCCGGTCGGAGAACATCTTGGAGGTATCGGTCGTTACACCCAGCAGATGCGAAGCCGCATATAGGCTAAGCGCGATCAACACCGCCGCCGCGCCCACCACCCAATATCGTCCGCGGCTGCAAAAGCCGACCAGCCCGGGCAGGGCCGCACGAATCGCCAGCGCAAAATTCATGCGCGTGTCTTTGCCCTATTCCGCGGCGTGTACACCAGCGCTGGCCTCCCGATGCCCCCCAAGGCGATGCGATCGTATGAACGCTTCGACCACGGGAAGAACCGGTGCCTTGCCCTGAAAAAGTGGCGCAATTGCGATTACAAGGCCGATATGGCTCACGCCCGGAAAAATCCGGTCCTCTACCTGTCCGCCCTTCGCTCTGACCTTGGCTGCCAACGATAGCGTGTTGCGCGGATACACCGTTTTATCCGCCGATCCCGCCAGCAGCAGCATCGGCGGCGCGTCCCCATCCACATAGTTCACCGGCTGACTCTCCGGCCCGTCGCCCACGGTGGAAAAAACGGCCTGCACCTCCGCCCCGGTGATCGGCAGAAAATCATACGGCCCCGCCAGCCCGATCAGCCCGGCAATCGCATCCCTGCTGGTGCCCGCCGCAGCCAGATAGGCCGGGTCGAGCGCTAGCATCGCCGCATTATACGCCCCGGCCGAATGCCCCATCAGGAACAGACGCCGCGGGTCGCCGCCGATCTCACCCAGATGCGCCTGCGTCCATGCCACCGCGCGCGCGCAATCTTGCAGGAACACCGGAAACCGAACCTCCGGATATAGCCGGTAATCCGGCACCACCACCACATTACCCTGACGCGCCAGCGTTGCCGCCACGAACGGATACATCGCCTTGCTACCGCTGTTCCACGCGCCGCCATAGATAAACACCACCACAGGTGCGGCACCTGCACCCGCGGGCCGGTAAATATCCAATTTCTGGCGCGGCATATCCCCATAGGCGATGTTGTGCGTCACCGTCAGTTCCGCCTGCGAAATCGTGGCATTCAACAACTGCGCCGGCGAACACGCCGAAAGCGAGAACGCCAGTAAAGATCGATAAAAATTCGAAAATGCCATCACACCCAACATGAAATCGTAGGGTGGGCCCCAGCCCACCATCGCACCCAATACGCAAGCGAACCAAGCAGGAAAGCCCGTCTTTCTCGAGAGAAAGAAGCAAAGAACCTTAATTTTTTAGGCAACTAAAATGATATCCAAAGTGCGGGGCCCATGAACGCCTTCCACGCGATCCAGTTCGATATCCGCTGTAGCGGAGGGGCCCGAGAAAAATGTTATTGGCGCACCATGCGCTACCCTTGGCTGCAAGGCTGCAATCGCCTCCGGCACGCTGCCCAACACGGCACTCTCCCGCACCACGCACAAATGGTAATCCGGCAGGAGTGTCAGCGCCCTGCGCCCCTGCCCAAGCCCTGCATCCAGCACCACCGTGCCGGTCTCCGCGATCCCCAGAAAACTCCCCGTCATCGCCCCCTGCGCCGTATCTAGCGCCTCGTAGTCGAGCGGCGCATCATCCAACGGGGCCGGCGTCACTGGCCGCCAGGAGGAGGGAATATCCGGCGGCACCACCAGATGCGCGATCCCCCGTGCCGCCAATTGCCGCTCCGCAATCCCGCGTATCTCATTCTCCGTCCGCGCCCGCAGCACAGTCACATGATAATCCCCCAACCGCTCCACAAATCGCGCGATTATCTCCTCCCGCGTCGCCCCCCATGACCGGTTATAGGCGGGCGTAGGGACCAGTACCGGCGCCGCCTGCTGTGCCGCCCGTATCCGCCCAAGTATCTCATCCCGCCCGCTCATCGGGCGCCCCCCTCGGCCCGCCAAATCCCGTATCTATCGACCCACCCCGACCCCAAAGTCTTTTGGTTCTTTTCTTCAGAAAAGAACATCTTTATCCCGCCTTGCCTTTGTTTCGCTTCTTCCACCACCCCCGAAAACTCTCGGCCGGCAACACCGGAAAATCCCGTGCATCGGTCCAGCCTGAAAGTGGCCCCGGCAACCGCGAAATAACCCCATCCCGCGCCAGCAGCTTTTGCCCGATCCGTCCCACCGCCTGCGCCGCCGCCATTCGCCCATTCCCTCCGAACATCCACAACACCGCCTGCATCGCCAGCGCCTCGCCATCGAAACGATGCCCGGCCACTCGTGCCGCTGTCGACTTCCCCCTCAGATGCACAAGGATTTTCGGAATATCGATCTTGACCGGACACACCTCGTAACACGCCCCGCACAGCGTCGAGGCAAAAGGCAAGGTTCCCGCCGCATCATAGCCCTTCAACTGCGGCGTCACGATCGCGCCGATCGGCCCTTGATACATTGAGTTATAGGCGTGCCCGCCCGTCCGCTCATACACGGGACAAACATTCAGGCAGCGCGAGCAACGTATGCAGTGCAGCGTCTCCCGCGCCACGTCATCTGCCATTATCCTGGTGCGCCCGTTATCCAGCAGCACCAGGTGAAATTCTTCCGGCCCGTCACCCTGCCGCACGCCCGTCCATAACGACGTATAGGGGTTCATGCGCTCGCCGGTGGCAGCCCGCGGCAGCAGCTGCAAGAACACTTCCAGATCAGCAAAGCGCGGCAGCACTTTTTCGATCCCCATCAGCGAGATCAACACTTTCGGCAAGGTCAGGCACATCCGCCCGTTGCCCTCGCTTTCCAGCACCCCCACCGTGCCGGTTTCGGCCACCGCGAAATTCGCGCCCGAAATCGCGACCGTCGTGTGCAGAAACTTTTCCCGCAAATAAGTGCGCGCCGCCGCCGTCAGCTCCGTTGGCACATCGCTCAATCGCCCCTGCCCGAATTTGTCCTCGAACAGCGCCTGGATTTCCGCACGGTTGCGATGGATCGCCGGCACCAGGATATGGCTCGGCGTATCATGCGCCAGCTGCACGATCATGTCGGCCAGATCCGTCTCGATCGGATCGATCCCGGCTGCGAGCATCGCCGGATTGAGGTCGATCTCATCCGTCGTCATCGACTTGATCTTGATCACCCGCTCCGCGCCGTGCTTTCGCGCCAGCCCGATGATGATCTCCCGCGCCTCCTCTGCATCGCGCGCCCAATGTACCTGCCCGCCGGCCGCGGTCACGCTCTGCTCCAGCTTCAGGAGATGCGTATCCAGCTCTCGCATCGCTTCTGCCTTAATTGCGGCCCCCGCCGACCGCAGCGCTTCCCAATCCGGCAATTCCGCCGTCACCCGCGCCGTGCGGGCACGAATGGTGCCGGTTGCCTTGCGAATGTTTCGACGCATTTGCGTATCGCGCAGCGCCTTATGCGCCAGCGCGGGAAAGCTCGTGTCGGTCACGCGCCGGCCTGCGTGCAGGCCAGAATTTCGGCCAGGTGCATCGCCCTTACCCCCGTTTGCAGCCGCGAGAGGCCGCCCGCGATATGCATCAGGCAGGAATTATCACCCGCTGTCACCACCTCCGCCCCGGTCGCGAGCACCGCGCGCATCTTGTCGCTCAGCATGGCCGTGGACACCTCGCTGTTTTTGATCGCGAACGTGCCGCCGAACCCGCAACACTCCTCGATCGCCGGCAGCTCTGCGAAATCGAGTCCATGCACCGCTTTCAGCAAACGGGTCGGCGCGTCCCCCAGCTTCAGCCCGCGCAATGAATTGCAGGAGGCATGATAAGTCACCCGGTGTGGGTAATACGCGCCCACATCCTCGAGTTCCAGCACACTGGTCAGAAACTCCGAAAACTCGTGCACACGCGGCACCAGCGCCTCGACGTCCCGCAAAAGTGAAGGGTCCTCCGCCGCCAGCCTCGGATACTGGCTCTTTACCGTCGCCGTGCACGAGGTGGATGGGATCACCACCGCCTCTACGTGCCGGAACACGTCCACGAACCGCCTGACCAGCGTCAGCGCCTCGGCCGGATACCCTGAATTGCTGTGCATCTGCCCGCAGCACGTCTGGTCCGCCCGGAACTCCACCTCATGCCCCAGCCGCTCCAGTACCTCGACCACCGCCCGCCCAGTCTGCGGAAACAGAGTGTCGTTGAAACAGGTAATGAACAACGAAATTTTCATCAGACCATCCGGGGGACAGAGCGAAGACAGGCCTTCTTTTCGAAAAAAAGAAGGAAAAAACTTTTGTGTCTGAAGGCTATAAATAATCAAAAGTCTTTTGGTTCTTTTCTGCAGAAAAGAACACGTTCACTCCTCCACTTTAACCGGCACTTTTACCCGCAATCGCCGTATCCGCCGCGCATCCGAATCCAACACCCGGAACTCTATCCCGCTCTCATGACTGATCACCTCGCCGCGTGCCGGCACACGCCCTGCCAGCGTAAATACTAACCCTCCGACCGTATCGATATCCGCCTCTTCCTCCTCTTCGCTCAGAACAATCCCGACGCGCGCGCCAAATTCCTCGATCTTCATGCGGGCATCGACATCCAGCGTGCCATCCGCGCGCTCGATCACCATCGGCAGATCCGGCTCATCATGTTCGTCGGCGATATCGCCGACAATGGTCTCCACCAGGTCCTCGATCGTCAGCAGCCCGTCGATCCCGCCATATTCGTCCACCACCAGGGCCAGATGCATGCGCGCCACACGCATCTGCAGCAGCAGATCCAGCGCCGGTATCTGCGGTGCCACCATCAGCGGCTTTCGCAACACCGCCTCTAATTTAAAGTCCTGCGGCTTCTGCGCGAACTCAAAAACATCCTTGATGTGCACCATGCCGACGATCTCATCGAGCTGCTCGCGGAACACCGGCATGCGCGAATGCCCCTCACGCCTAATCAGTTCCATCGCCTGATCCCAGGTCGAGGTCACATCCATCGCCACGATATCGGCGCGCGGCACCATCACGTCATCCGCCGTGGTGCCGCGCAGCCGCAGCACATTGGCAATCAGCGCCCTTTCCTGCCGGTCGAGCTCCGGCACCGCGCCCTCCGCCTCGCCGGCATCGGCCGCTTCCTGCACCAGCTCCGCGATCGATTCGCGCACCCCGTGCTCGCTGCCGCGCCGACGCGCCCGGCTACCCAGAATGCTGCCAATCCGCGTGAGCAGCGTGCTGCCGACGGCCTCGCTCATCGGCGCTTCCACGGGTTCGGCACACCCAAGCCGCTCAGGATACGCGCCTCCGCCATCTCCATCCGGCGCGCCTCGCCCGGATGGTGGTGGTCATGCCCGCGCAGATGCAGCGCCCCATGCACCACCAGATGCGCCAGGTGGTGGGCGGGGCGCCGGTGCGCCGCGGCCGCCTCCCGACGCACGGTGCCCAGCGCCAACACGATGTCGCCGCCTAAAAACCCCGGCATACCCTCCGCGCCGCCAAAATCGAAGGTCAGCACATTGGTGGGTTTGTGGCGGTTGCGGTGCCGCCCGTTCAGCGCTTTTACGGCCCTGTCGCTGGAAAGCACCACCGTGCCCGCGCCGCCCGCCGCGGCCGCCGCGCGCGCGGCTAGGAGCTCGGCCTGCGGCACCAGGCCGCGCCATTTCGGCTCGAGCACGATAACCGTGGGCAGCGCCGTCCCGCGGCGAACCCCCGCATACAGCCGCTTTTCTCGGACCCCCGCCAGCGCGGGGTCAGGACTGCCCGGTTCCATCATTCTCCCGGCGGCCTCTGCCGCGCGCCGTTTCGCGCGCCGCCGCCGCCCTTTGATCATAGGCATCCACGATGCGCCCCACCAGGGGATGGCGCACCACGTCCTTCACCCCGAACCGCGCGAAGCCGATTCCCTGAACACCTTCGAGGGTTTCCACCGCGTCCCGAAGCCCGCTGCGGGTGCCTGGCGGCAGGTCGATCTGCGTAAGATCGCCCGTCACCACCATGCGCGTGCCCTCGCCCATCCGGGTCAAGAACATCTTCATCTGCGCTTCGGTGGTGTTCTGCGCCTCATCCAGGATCACGAAGGCATGCGACAGCGTGCGCCCCCGCATGAACGCGAGCGGTGCCACCTCGATCTCCCCCGTGCCCATCCGGCGGATCACCTGGTCGCCAGGGAGCATGTCGTGCAGCGCGTCGTAGAGCGGGCGCAGATACGGATCGATCTTCTCTTTCAGGTCGCCGGGCAGAAAGCCCAGCCGCTCGCCCGCCTCCACCGCCGGCCGGCACAGCACGATCCGCTCCACCCGGTTGGCCAGCAGCATCGCCACGGCCTGCGCCACCGCCAGATAGGTCTTGCCTGTCCCCGCGGGCCCGAGGGCAAACACCATCTCGTGCCGCGCAAGTGTCTCGATATAGGCCGTCTGCCCTGGCGAGCGCGGCCCCACCGCCCCGCGCCGGGTGCGGATCGCCGGCAGGTCTGACAGCGGCAGCCGAGGATTCTCGTCGGCCGCCCGGTTCAGCATGCGTATCGCCGCATCCACATCGCCCTGCGCCACACCTTCACCGCGCTCTAGCCGCTTCAATAGCCCGGTCAGTGCCGCCTGTGCCGCCTGCACCGCCTCTGGATCGCCGCTGATTGCCACCCGGTTGCCCCGGCAGGCCAGCCGCACCCCAAACCCTTGTTCCAGCCGCACCAGGTGGCGGTCGTGGTCCCCAAGCAGAAGCGGCAGCAAGGCGTTATCGTTGAAGTTTATGGTGACGGCCTTGCCGGAGACCGTGGATGACGCGGCGGCGGATGCAATATGGGTCAAGCGCAGGCCTTCTCCTTGTGGGTGACTCCAGACAGTGAATTGGTGTGGGCGGCGTCGATGGTCACCGGGACGTCCTGGCCGATCAAGTCGGCAGGCCCGATGAAATGCACCGGCTGGAGATAGGGCGACCTGCCGACCAACTGGCCCTCATGCCGCCCCGCCCCGGTGATCAGCACCGGCAGGGTCAGCCCCACGCAGCGCTGGTTGAACGCGGCCTGCTGGGCGCGCAGCACATCTTGCAGCGCATACAGCCGCCTATCCTTTTCCGCCTCAGGCACCTGCCCAGGCGCACCCGCCGCCGGTGTCCCCGGCCGCGGCGAATATTTGAACGAGAAGGCCTGCGAGAACCCGACCGCCCGGATCAAGGACAGTGTCGCCTCGAATTCGGCCTCGGTCTCGCCCGGGTGCCCCACGATAAAATCCGAGCTCAGCGCCAGATCAGGCCGCGCGGTCCGCAGTTTTTCGATCAGCCGCAAATAGTCGTCCGCCGTGTGCCGCCGGTTCATCGCCGCCAGTATCCGGTCCGACCCGCTCTGCACCGGCAGATGCAAGAACGGCATCACCGCCGGTACCTCGGCATGTGCGGCGATCAGATGATCATCCATGTCGCGTGGGTGCGAGGTGGTGTAGCGCAGCCTGAGCAGCCCAGGGATCTCCGAAAGCGCCCTAAGCAGCCAGCCCAGGGAGCGTGGCACCCCATCCGGCCCGGCCCCATGCCAGGCATTCACATTCTGCCCCAGCAAGGTGATTTCACGGGCGCCGGCCGCCACCAAGCGCCTCGCCTCGGCCAGCACGCCGCCGGCCGGCCGGCTCATCTCGGCGCCTCGGGTATAAGGCACCACGCAAAAGCTGCAAAACTTGTCGCAGCCTTCCTGGATGGTCAGAAACGCGGTCAGCCCGCCCGCGGTCTGCGGCGCCGTCGCATCGGGCAGGAAATCGAATTTCGAGTCGGCCGGAAAATCCGTGTCGATCACGGCGCCCGCGGCCCGGCTGGCCTGCGCCACCATCTCCGGTAGTCGGTGATAGGTTTGCGGCCCCAGCACGATATCCACATAGGGGGCACGGGCCAGGATCTCTTTTCCCTCGGCCTGCGCCACGCAGCCGGCTACCGCCAGAATGGTCGGCTGGCCAGCCTCTGCCCGCGCCTGTTTGATCAGCCGCAGCCGCCCGAGCTCAGAAAACAGTTTTTCCGCCGCCCGCTCGCGTATGTGACAGGTATTCAGGATCACCATGTCGGCGTCCTCCGGCCCTTGGGCCGGGCCATATCCCAGGGGCTGCAGCACATCCGCCATGCGGGCGCTGTCATACACGTTCATCTGGCAGCCCCAGGTCACCACGTGCAGGCGTTTGGTTCTCGGTGCCGTCAACTGTTTCCCGCTTCTGGCATCAACTGCACGATCCTGATGTTACCTCCCGAGTCGTTTTCAAATGAAACAATAGCGACACTGTCGCACATAAGTGCACGCCTAACCAAAGCGGAGGGGGATCAGTAGTTTTTCGGGCGCTTTTTCAAAGAAAGAACTTCTTTTTTGAAAAAAGAAGCAAAAACTTTTGTTCTGTTAGGCGAGCGCCGGTTCAACGCCCGCGGCCTTGGTCCCCACGGGCAAGGGTGTGGCGGGGCGGTTCTGGCGCAAGGTGGCGGCGCCATCGGCCACGATCTGCCAGGCGGCCTGGCTCAAGGCCTTGCGTGACGCATAATGGGCAGGGTCCAGCGGTACGTGGAACAGCAGCGTCACCCGTTTGCCGCGCCACTGCGCCAAGCGCCACACATGCGGTGCCAGCTCCATGTCGCCATACCAGGAGAATATGGCCCGGCTGCTATGGCCGACCGGCAACCCTGCTAGACGATCGTATACGATCGACACTGGCTGGATCAGCGGGGCCGCCTCGCTATAGGCCGCGGCAAAAAACGACGAATGGAACGGCAGAACGCGCGCTCCGTCGGAACTCGTGCCCTCCGGAAACAGGATGAGGTCGTCACCAGCGCGCAGACGCTCCTGCATCTGGTCACGCTCCCTTCCGATCCCGTGGCGCGACCGGCTAACGAATACGGTGCGCCCCAGCCGGGCAATCGTGCCCACGAGCGGCCATCCCGCTACGTCGTCCTTTGACACAAAACACGCTCGCAACAACCCGCCCAGCGCCGGAATATCCAGCCAGGAGGAATGGTTGCATACATATATCACTGTACGTCGCCCGGCTTGAGGCTGCACGGGCGCCCCAATGACCCGCACCTGTAGCCCTAGCATTCGCCCAATCGTATTCCAGTAGAACACTGCAAAGCTTACGCGCCCATTTGGCGAAAGCGGCAGGAGCATAGACTGGATCACACAACAGACAGGGGTGAACAGCAGCATCCACAGGATGCGTCGTGCCGCGCGGATTTTTCGGCCCACTTGCCGCTGCCGCGGCCAGGTCGCCCCCGCCTCATCCGGCCGGGCCAATCGCATGCGGGTTTTCGGAATCCGGTGGGTGGGTGCTGAAGGCGTTTGCATACCGACCCTGATTAGGGCCCGAATTGCGTCGGGACAATGACCGTAAAATTACCGTTCCAAGACAAAAAGACCCAGCGTCTGCTACCCGGCGGGTTAGAATACGCCCTGCGAGCCGCTGGTCCGTAGAGTTCGGGACCATGAATGGATGCCAACGCAACCAAGCCTAGCACAGCCTATCCGTCTCTACGCCTCCCGTGTTTCAGTATGGCGAGTTAGCTATGAGGCGGTGACTCGTCTATATGGCGAGATTGCACGGGTTGCGCCTCGAAGTGATAATTGGTTGCTTCGATGGGTCACTTGTAACGATAGTCCCATATACCTGTGGCCTAACTCTTGACCGGTGATGCAGCCTTCTTCTTCGTACCCCGTGTGGAGAGGGCCGGAGTGGGGTGAAACTGGCACTTTACCTGGACCGCAACCCGGATCGATCCGGGTTAACGCCAGGTATGAAGTAGGTCTGTACGGTAGACGCAGTCCACCATCGCAACATTGAATCCGCGTAACTGAGGCCACGCCATGAGCAGACTGATCTTGCGCACCCTTTGCCTTTTCCTGATGCAAGTCCCACTCGATGGGTGGCTCTCCATCGTTCGTGGGCAGGATGTGCTGAATGCGTTATCCGGTCGATATAGCAGCCACTTTGAGAATGGCGATGTCCAGGGCAACGTATATTGGAGTGACAACGTCGCCGAGATCGTGGCTGTTACTGGCGATGCGGCGTATATCCGTATCGAGCTAAATTTTTACAATGGGCACACCTGCTCCATTTCCGGCATCGGTCAAGTGAGCGATGGGCGGATCCTTTACAATGACCATGCCGAAACGTCGCCGGATGAGCCGCCTTGCATCCTGAGCGTGTCAAAAAAGGGCGATAACCTTCTGATCGATGATGGCGAGGGAAGTTGCAAAATGTATTGCGGTGCCCGTGGATCGCTAAGTGGCGATACGCTCCCTTTCAGCAGCCGGCGACCGATCAGTTACATCAACCGCCTGAAATCCTCGCAAGAATACAAGGATGCGTTGCAATCCTGGCAAGCACATCAAAAGCGGTAGTCGGGGCTTTCGCCCATGCCCCGACTGCTAGCGTCTTATACCTCAAGCGGGAGGAAAGCTTCCCTCAAAGGCAAAACTGCTCACCGGATTGCGCGCATTTGGCGCCTCCATGGCCTGATAGGGTTCCGGCAGGATCGATTTGTCGCCCTGCTTGCCGATCGCCACGGCTGCCTCCACGCGATAGCCCTCCGGCACGCCCAGTTCGGCCGTGGCGCGGGGGATGTCGAACCCGACCATGCCATGCGCGTGCCAGCCCAGCGCGGTCGCCTGCAGCCCGATATTTTGCCAGGCGGCGCCCGCATCGAAGGAGTGGCTGTAGCTTGGCATTTCGGTACCACGCGGTGACATCGTGGTTTTCGAGGCAATGACCACCAGCGCGGCCGCGTTTTTTGCCCAACCCTGGTTGGCAGGCACCAGTAGCTCAAAAATTTTGTCGAAGGCCGGCGTGCCGGCCAGGCCGTAGATCAGGCGCCAGGGCTGCGAATTGTAGCTGCTCGGCGCCCAGCGCGCAGCCTCAAAAATGGTCAGTAGCGTATCATGCGGGATGGCTTCGCCGGTGAAGGCGCGCGGCGACCAGCGCTCCAGGAACAGCTTGTTCACCGGGTAATCTGCGATACGTCCCATGAAACTGGTCATGCGAATCAGATCTCCGTCGATTAAGGGTCAGTGGGCAGTGGATGCTGGGCGGCAGCAGCGCCATAGCACGGCAGGCGAATTTGCCAAACCAAGCCCCGCTTACAGATTTCTGGTGGCATCCTGCATGTTGTAGTAGCCAAGCGACTTTAAAACCACATATTGTGGTCCGATGCGGCCCGCCAGGCGGGAAACCCGCTTGACGCACTTACCGGGCAGGGCAGGATGGACGGCATGACGAATCGTGACCTCGGAGAGATGGCCTTGCTTGACGACACCGTCCAGATGAGGGGTCGCCACCCCGTTCGGGTTGATCGCTCCCGGGATGCCCTGCTCACCGATTTTGGCCGCGCGACCCTGGATGACCGCTATCTGCTGCCGGGCGAAAGCTACCAGGACCTATTTGCCCGGGTCGCCAGCTTTTATGGCGACGACGCGGCCCATGCCCAGCGTCTGTATGACTATATAAGCCGCCTATGGCTAATGCCGGCCACCCCCGTGCTGTCCAACGGCGGCACCCAGCGCGGCCTGCCGATCTCGTGCTTTCTCAACGAGGCCTCCGACAGCCTCGACGGCATTGTCGGCCTCTGGAACGAGAATGTCTGGCTCGCCAGCAAAGGCGGCGGAATCGGCAGCTACTGGGGCAATCTGCGTTCGATCGGCGAGAAGGTCGGCCAGAACGGCAAGACAAGCGGTGTGATCCCCTTCATCAGGGTGATGGATAGCCTCACCCTTGCCATCAGCCAGGGGTCGCTTCGCCGCGGCTCGGCGGCTGTCTACCTTCCCGTCAGCCACCCGGAAATCGAGGAATTCATCGAAATCCGCCGTCCCACCGGCGGCGACCCGAACCGCAAGGCGCCGAACCTGCACCACGGTATCCTGGTGCCCGACGATTTTATGCGCGCCGTGGAGCAGGATGAGTTGTGGTCGCTCCGTTCCCCAAAAGATAACAGCATCGTACGCCAGATTTCGGCGCGCTCGTTGTGGATTCGCATCCTGATCGCGCGTGTCGAAACCGGCGAGCCCTACCTTGTATTTTCCGATCACGTGAACAATGCGCGGCCGGAACACCATAAGCTGGCCGGGCTTGAGGTGAAAACCTCAAACCTGTGCAGCGAAATCACACTGCCCACGGGGATCGATCAGCATGGCAGGCAGCGGACTGCGGTATGCTGCCTAAGTTCAGTAAACCTGGAAACCTGGTTCGAGTGGAAGGACCATCCGCTGTTCATCGAGGATGCGATGCGCTTCCTCGACAACGTTTTGCAGGATTTCATCGATCGGGCGCCGGCGGATATGGAGCGGGCCAAATATGCGGCGATGCGCGAGCGTTCGGTGGGCCTTGGCGTGATGGGCTTCCATTCTTTCCTGCAATCGCAGAACGTGCCGTTCGAAGGCGTCATCGCAAAAGTCTGGAATACACGGATGTTCAAGCATATCCGTGAACAAGCCGATACCGCCTCTCGCCTGCTGGCCGAAGAGCGTGGGCCGTGCCCCGATGCTGCGGAATACGGCGTGGTGGAGCGGTTCTCCAACAAGATGGCGATTGCCCCCACTGCCTCCATTTCGATCATCGCCGGCAATTCCAGCCCAGGCATCGAACCGATCGCCGCCAATGTGTTTTTGCAGAAAACACTCTCAGGCAGTTTTACCGTGCGCAACCGGCCCTTGCAGAAATTGCTGGAAGCGCGGGGCATGGACAATGAGGATGTGTGGTCGTCCATCACCTTGCGCTCGGGCAGTGTGCAGCATCTGGATTTTCTCACCGAGCAAGAGAAGGCTGTATATAAGACGGCATTCGAGCTCGATCAGCGCTGGATCATCGAGCATGCGGCCGACCGTACGCCCTATGTGTGCCAGAGCCAGAGCGTGAACGTGTTTTTGCCCGCCAATGTGCACAAGCGGGATCTGCACCAGATCCACATGATGGCCTGGAAGCGCGGGCTAAAATCTCTCTATTACTGCCGCTCCCTCTCCATCCAGCGCGCCGACACGGTCAGCGACATGCCGAAGGCGTTACAGGCCCCCGCCAACGATTTAGCGCCGCTGCCGCTTCCCGCTGTCGCCGCCTCGGCCACGACATATGAAGAGTGCCTGAGCTGCCAATGAGCAAAAGTTTTTTGGTGCTTTTTCCACGAAGGATATCCTTGCCTTAAGTCAGATGGGCCAGCGCCAAATACGCCTGGCTTTGCATCTCCTCCAGCCGCGAAGCGGTGCGTTCAAAAGCCTTGGCACCTTCGCCGCGCTCGTAAAGCTGATCCGGCGCCGCCGCAGCCGAAGCCACCAGCTTCACCCGGTGCTCGTACAGCGCATCCACCAGAACGATAAAGCGCCGTGCCTCATCGTAATTGTCCGGCGAGAGCTTCGGCACACCGTCCAGCACCAGCGCGGTGAAATGCGTGGCCAGCGCTAGATAGTCGTTGGCCCCCAGCGCGGTGCCGCACAGCGTGGAAAAATCGAACCGCGCCACCCCGGCGGCGGCCAGCGGCACAGCAAGCGTGCGGCCCATCACCATCAGCCTGTCCCGCGCGGCCGGTGCGCCAGCGGTAAGCTGCCGGAATGCTTCATCCAGCGCCCGTTCGGCCCGGGCGTCGGGCGGCACGTGCCAGGTGGGCATGCCGCGCAGCCGCTGGCGGCGCCAGTCCCGCTCGCCTTGCAGCACCAGAACGTCCAGCCGCTGCTTCAGCAATTCGACGAAGGGCAGGAAGGCGTCGCGCCCCGGCTTGCCGCGGAACAGGTCGCCTGGCGCCGTGTTCGAGGTCGCGACCACCACCACTCCGCGATCGAACAGCGCCTGGAACAGGCGGCCCAGGATCATCGCATCAGTGATGTCGTTCACCTGGAATTCGTCGAAACACAGCAGGGCGGCTTCGGCGGCGATCTGGTCCGCGAGGGGCGGGATGGGGTCATCGCCGGCGGGGTTGGCCTGTTTCCACGCATGGATGCGCGAATGCGCCTCCTGCATGAAGCGATGGAAATGGATGCGGCGCTTCCTGGCGATCACGATCTGCCCAAAGAACAGGTCCATCAGCATGGATTTGCCGCGCCCGACTTCCCCCACCAGATAAAGCCCGTTAGGCCGATCCTCCGGCGCCCCCTCGGTCGGCCGCCGGCGCAGCAGGCGGCTCAGCGAAAAACCCTGCGGCTTTGGCGGCGGATCGTAGCCGCGCAGTTTCACCCACAGATCCTGTAATCGTTCGATCGCTAGGCGCTGCGCATCGTCGGCCGCCAGCGAGCCACCCTCCACCAGAGCGCGATAGGCGATGAGCGGCCCGCTTAAGGATTGAGGCGCGATCGAAAGGGCTGGAGCGGCGTCATTCATAGCTGCGCTGCCGCATTAGCCCGCGCCGGCAGGCCCGGCAATGCGTGTTGCCGCAACGTCGGGCAGCGTTGCCGGCTTGCCTGGCCGCGAGCACTAGTGTCCTGCCCCCGAACTTCGCCGTTCTTCACGGCGGGCGTAGGGATAAGCGGGCCGCCGACAATAAAGCGAAAGTGTTCCGATTCCGACCCTATTTCAATCCAACGAATTTCGGAATCGGGACATTAAGGCTGGCAGCCTCATCAAACCCTTGAGAGCCATTCATACGTTTCCAGTTTTTCGACGTTATGACCTTGGAAATCCCTCGATCATATTTCGGGTGTCAGCCATGTTTCGCGAGCTCATTCCTGCTTTGGTCTTACTCCTCCTTGGCGGTATCGCGGCCGCGAAGCCGCCGGCCCACCGCGCGATGGACCGGCCATCGCCAGCCGCGCGCGCCGGATGCCTGGATAACTCTCGATATGTGTCACATGTCGCGTATGTCCCTGCCGCGGCGCTGCATACCGCGCCCTGCGGCCATCTTCTGTCCACGGATACGCTGCTGGCCGTGCGTCACTGGGACCGTACTTAAGGGAAGGCATTTTCTTTTCGTCAGAAAGTCCATGCCCTGAAACGGCTCGCTGCCTCCGCCCTTGCGACGCGCGGGCAGCCGGTACATCTCTGCGTCCATGATGCTCGCCACCGAAACATGCGCCACCGCCGCCGGCACCGGCCTGCTGCTGGATTATGCCGCATTCGACGAAACGCCGGTGTCCGACACGCCGTTTTCCCACATCGTGGTGCGCGGCTTCCTGCCCCAGGCGGCGCTCGCTCGCGTCTACGCCGACCTGCCGCGCAATGGCCGTGGTGGCTCCTTTCCGCCCGAGGCGGTTCGGCTCGGGCCAACCGCAAGGGCCCTGATGGCGGAGTTGGCGGGGCCGGTGCTGCGCCAGGCGATTGCAGATAAATTTGCGCTGATGCTCGACGACGCTCCGACCATGCTGACCATGCGGCTCGCCACGCGCGAGAAGGACGGCCAGATCCACACAGATTCGCGCGCCAAGCGGGTGACCGCGCTGCTCTATCTTAATCCGCCCAATGAGCGTTTTGCCCGGCAGGAGGGTTGCCTCCGCTTGCTGCGTTCAGCCAGCGACCTGGAGGATTACGCGGTCGAAGTGCCCCCCACCGACGGCACACTCCTGGTTTTCCCGAACGCCCCCACCAGCTGGCACGGCCACCGCACCTATGCTGGCCCGCGCTACTCCGTGCAGCTCAATTACATGACCAATGATGGCGCGGCGAAATCCGAACTCCGCCGGCACAAGCTTTCGGCCTTCGCCAAGCAGTTTTTCTGAACCCAGCCCCCGGCCACACGGATACTCATCACGTGGCACCGCAGCACGCCTCGCTCTGGGATGCCACCGCCAGGCGGGCAGAGCCATGCCCCCCGTTGCAGGGTGAAACACGAGCCAAGGTTGCCATCGTCGGTGCCGGTTTCACCGGCCTTTCGGCAGCCTTGCACCTCGCTGAAGCCGGTCAGGACGCCGTGTTGCTGGAATCCGAGGCCCCGGGTTGGGGTGCCTCCGGCCGCAATGGCGGCCAGGTGATTGCCGGCCTGAAGGACGATCCCGATGTGATGGCGGCAAAATTCGGTGAAGCCGCCGGTGCCCGACTGGCGCAAGCGGTGGGCGGCGGGCCGGATCTCGTTTTTTCGCTGATCACGCGTCATGGCATCGACTGCGCGCCCATTCGCGCCGGCTGGCTGCAACCCGCTGTCTCCCCGGCCACTTTGCGAACCATCGAGCACCGTGCTTGCCAATGGCGCCACCACGGCGTCGATACGCGGGTACTGGATGCGGCTGAGACGGCCCGGCTCACCGGCTCCACCCGATACCCCGCCGCCCTGTTGGACCCGCGGGGCGGCACGGTTCAGCCGCTCGCCTATGCACGCGGGCTCGCCCGCGCGGCACAGGCAGCCGGCACACGGGTCTTCGCCGAAAGTCGGGTGCTGCGCCTGAAGCGCACGGCAAGTGGGTGGCGGGCGGAGACAGCCCGCGGCGCTATCGAAGCGGACACCGTGATACTCGCCACCAACGCCTATGCCGACACCCTGCACGACACGCTGCGCCGCAGCGTGGTGGCCATCCCCTCCTTCCAGGTGGCGACCGAAAAACTGCCGCCGGACATCCTGGCCACGATCCTGCCCCAGGGCCACGCCGCTTCCGATCTGAAGCGCCTGCTGCGCTACTTCCGCCGCCATGATGGCCGGCTGCTGATGGGCGCCCGTGGTGTGTTCGCAAATCCGCCGCCGGCCTCGCTGCTGGCCCGCATGCGTGCCGCCATCGCCGAGATTTATCCGCAGGCCGCCGGGCTGAAGCTCGACTATGCCTGGGGCGGCATGGTCGCCGTGACGCAAGACCACCTGCCGCATCTGCACGAACCGGAGCCCGGCCTGCTGGCGGGCCTCGGCTATAATGGCCGGGGCGTGGCACTCGCGACCCTGATGGGCCAGATGCTGGCCCAGCGCGTGCTCGGGGCGCATGTGCCTTTCCCGGTCACCCCGCTGCGGCCGATTGCGCTTCACCGGTTCAGCCGAATCGGTGCGCAGGCGGCCGTCCAATATCTGCGGGTGCGGGACAGGTTGTAAGAAAGCCCTTCTTTTTTTAAAAAAAAGAAGCAGAAAAACTTTTGTTCCTGCGCGTTGTGGAGAAGCAATGGACTCGGCCAGGCTGGGTTTGTATGGCGCGTTGGGTGTGCTGAATGTAGCGTTCGTGGCCACCTGGATCGGCGTGCGAAGGCGGCATGCGCGAGATCAGGGGCCGAGCATCGCGAATGTTGCCACGGGTTTCGTCACCGCCTTCTTCGATACGCTGGGCATTGGGTCGTATGCCACGACCACGGCGGCTTTTACGTTTCTTGGCCGGCCATCGGGCGAACTGATCCCAGGCACGCTGAATGTCGGCCATAACGGCGCGGCCTGCCTGGAAACCGCGATCTTCCTCACCGCCGCCGCCGTCGATCCATCCCTGCTCGCCGCCATGATCGTAGCCGCCGCGATTGGCGCCTTCATCTCCGCCGGCTGGGTGTCCCGCATGCCGCGCCGGACTATCCAGGCCATCATGGGCGTCGCCCTGCTGGTCGGCGGCTGCGTATTCGCCGCCACCAATCTTGGCCTGCTGCCGCCGGGCGGCACCGCGCTCGCGTTGCACGGCTGGCGTTTCACCGTCGCCATCTCCGGCAACTTCGTGTTCGGCGCGCTGATGAGCGCCGGCATCGGCCTCTACGCCCCCTGCATGATCATGCTGTTTCTGCTTGGCCTACACCCGCTTGCCGCCTTTCCGATCATGATGGGCTCTTGCGGGCTGCTGCAGCCCTTGTCCGGCATCCGCTTTCTGCGCAGCGGACGGTTCGCCTGGGGTGCCTCGCTGGGACTTACCGTCGGCGACATTTTTGGCGTGCTCCTGGCCGCTTTCGTGGTGAAGTCGCTGCCGCTGACCGGTTTACGGTGGCTGGTGGTTTGCGCGGTGCTTTATGCATCGGCTGCCATGCTGCGCGCGGTTTGGAAACGCCAGGTCGGGACTGGCAGGGCCGCGATCGTGGAAGCAGGCTGATAAGCGGTCAGTTTTTGGGTAGCTCCAGCCGTCTAACACCGACGGCCCTCATTCTTGACCGATGCCGCCTCTCTCCCTCCCCCTTGTGGGGATGGCCGGGCTGGTGGCTCTTGGCCTCATACCAACCGTCCTAGACATTGACCGCCGCCCAATTGCGGGTTCCGATTGAGCGGATGCGCGGGGGATCGGCGATCAACCAGTTCCACGCGACTTTGCAGGCCTCGACTATATCGTCGTAG
>Ga0116226_10000328_pt1 | contig 40021 bp, 56 predicted proteins | sample S1TSphfallax_FD_89692 | JGI IMG/M metagenome (GOLD analysis project Ga0116226, IMG submission 89692) | Host-associated microbial communities from peat moss isolated from Minnesota, USA - S1T2_Fa - Sphagnum fallax MG | ecosystem: Host-associated > Plants > Peat moss > Unclassified | place: USA... | reverse complement strand
GCGTTCGAGCGCCAGGGGTTCGAGCAGATCATGGGCCCACGCTACGGGTTCCCGGTTCCGAAGCTAGAGCAATATCGCTGCACCATGGCCGAAAGCTACGCCATGGCGCTACCCGGCAGCCTGGATCAAGCGGCCCCGGCCATCGGGCTAGACATAAAGAAAGACAATGCCGGCTACCGGCTGATGATGAAAATGTGCAAACCGCGGCTCCCGCGGAAAGGCGAAGCGACCGATAAAATACTTTGGCATGAGACTGAAGAAGATAAGCAAAGGCTCTACGAATATTGCAAACAGGACGTGAGAGTCGAGCAGGCCATTGCGAAGAGAGTGCTGCGGCTGACTGACAAAGAATTAAAGATATTCCAGCTAGACATGCAGATAAATGACAGGGGCGTGCATATCGATAAACCGCTCTGCGAGCAGGCGAAACGTATCGTTTTACGGGACACCCAGCGGCTCGACGACGAGATGTGGCTAGTGACTAAGGGCGCCGTAGCCAGCGGTTCTGCTGTAGCACAGTTGTGCGATTACCTGCAAGATGCCGGCGTACCGACTGCAAGCGTTGCAAAAGACGTCATCACTGATCTACTTATTCTCGATATACCGAACGATTGCAGAAGGGCACTGGAAATTCGGAAGGAAGTGGCGAAGACATCGACAGCGAAGATTGATAGTATGCTCTCCAGAGTGCAGAGCGACGGCCGTATGCGCGGTAATTTGCAGTACCATGGCGCGGGCACAGGTCGCGCCGCGGCAAGAGGAACCCAATTGCAAAATCTGCCGAGACCTGAAATAATAAAAGGCGATGATGAAAGCTTTAGTACTAATTACGAACTCGCCATTTCTACCATTATGTCTGGCAGTAATGTGCTCGTTGATATGTTATATGGAAAGCCTCTCACTGTGGTCGCTGACTGTATCCGGGGGATGATTACCGCAGCGCCGGGTAACGATTTACTGGCAAGCGATTTCTCAAATATTGAGGGCAGAGTGGTCGCATGGTTAGCCGGCCAAGAAGATAAGCTTGGCGCTTTCAGGGCGTTCGATGAAGGCACAGGGCCGGATCTGTACTTGGTAGCGGCCGGAGGGATATTCGGCGTAGAGACGAAAGACGCCAAACCATACCGTCAAATCGGGAAAGTTACTGAATTATCCATGGGTTACGCCGGAGGAGCGCAAGCATTCGCCAAGATGTCTAAGAACTACGGAATGCAGATCGGCGACCATTACGCAAATGTCTGGGGCGCAATAAACGATAAATTCAAAGAAGAAGCGATCAAAGCCTGGCCGCAGCGCGGTGTCCGCACCGGCATGGAGCAAAAAGCGTGGCTTGCCGCCGAGGTGATAAAGTTAGCCTGGCGAGAAAAGAACCATAAAATACAGCAATGCTGGCGTGACATGGAAGCCGCTGCGATACACGCGGTATCAAACCCCGGCGAGACAGCAGAAGCCGGCCGGTGCCGCTATAAAAGGGCGGGCAGCTTCTTGTGGTGCCTGCTACCGAGCGGCCGGGCGCTATGCTACCCCTTTGCCCGGATGAAGCAAAAAAGAATGCCCTGGAGCGAAGACGATACCGACCTGCGTTGGTGCGTAGTATATAAGAGCACCGATCAATTCACGCGCCAATGGACGGAAAAGATCGGATATTCCGGGATTTTCATCGAAAATGCGACCCAGGCCGTGGCCAGGGATATTATGATGGAGGCGATGCTGCGTGTAGAGCAGAAAGGATATAACGTGACGCTTACGGTACATGACGAAATCCTGGCCGAAGTCCCAAAAGGCTTTGGTTCGCTTGAAGAATTCCAGAGCATAATGACCGAACTGCCGTCTTGGGCCACCGGGCTTCCGGTATCCGCAAGTGGGTGGCGCGGCGAAAGATATAGGAAGGGGTAGAATGTTTAGTATAACTAAAGGAGAAAAATACCAAGATGTGCTGATAACTTTTCCCGGTTTTAGTTGCCATTTTGCTACGAGAAAAAATATAGCGGGAACTTATACTAAAAACATCAAAATACCGGGGATAAAATTTATACGAGATTATCGCGGAACCGCGCTGTATTTATTTGGAAAACGTATTTACGATAGGAAATCATAATGGAAAAAGGGATAAGCATAGAAGAAACGCTAAAAGACCGGGGCGCGAAGTACGGAGCGTTTAAGGGTCATTCCAATATTACACAGGCGCTCAAGCGAATAATGCGCGAATCACCCAATTGGAATAACTTGACCGATGACAAGGCGGAAGCGCTCGATATGATCCAGCACAAGGTGGGCCGAATATTGAATGGTGATCCGGAATACCACGATTCGTGGTTTGATATAATAGGCTACACAAAGCTTGTGGCCGACTCGTTACAAGAAACTATCAACCCAACAACCAAAGGAGAAATAAAATGTCTGAAATAACCACTATCGAAAATGATATTAAGATTGATTTTCATAAGGTAATCGCCATCTTGCGCGCCCTGTTACCCGGCGACCATGAGGCTATTCATGAAGTTAAGAAACTGGCTGGAGTGCCTATTGTTGCCCCGGAGTCTTCTGGCCCGGCGAACGACACAATCCCACCGGCCCAACCTGCTTCACCGGCTCCAGTGGCAGGCGATACTATAGCCGCGACTGTTTCTGGGGCTGATACGGTAGCTTAAAGTTCTATGGGTAGGATGAGTTATTCAGTAATGATAACCGGCTTCGCAGGGAGCTTAATTCATGACATCCTACCCGCCAATCATCCCCCCACACACATGGTTTAATTAATGGAGAATGAGATGGAACTGTCCATCAAGGCTATTAAAGAAATGACAGATGATGCTTGTGAAATGGCATTTAGAGAAATCCGTTGGCCTAAAACCAATGGTGAACCTATCTGTCCGAGATGTGATAGCGGGGAGGTTTATTTGTGCAACAAGCATTATCCGTTCATGTGCAAGAAGTGTAATTACCGATTTACTGCAACTTCGGGCACTATCTGGTCATCAAGGAAACAACCGATACGCACTTATTTACTTGCTATGGTTTTCTTTAGTAATCCAGAAAATAATGCGCTTAGGTTTTCAAAAGAATTTGGCGTTCAATATAAAACTGCTTGGAGTCTGATGCAGAGATTTATTAATCGGCCAGCCAGGATAGAGCGCGAGAGCAAAAAGAGGACAAAGAAAGTTCATTATCTTAATTGCTCAAATTGCAAGATTAAGTTTTGGGATAAAGCAGGTTCTAAAACCTCTGATTTAAAAACTGGAAAAGTAAAAAATGCCTATTGCAGTTCGGATTGCCGCAGAAGAGCGCGTTCAAGCCGGATAGAGAATGACCGCTGTAAAGGATGTAACGCAACGCGCAAAGATTTAACGCCGAGTTATCTGCGAAACAGCGGAACTACCGGAGTAACTTTTAATGGTGGCTATTGCATACCATGTTGGCAGTTACGCCGGATTTACCACAAAGACCAGAACTTAATTACCATCCATCAATTAACTCAACAACTTAAAAAGGAGATACAAAAATGTCATCAACAGTAAAAAATACCGCAGACCTTCGCATCATGCTTTTGGAAGCAATAGAGGGAGTTCGCAAGGGTAAAGTAGACCACCGGCAAGCCCAAGCGATAAGTGCACTGAGTTCCCGCATACTGCAATCCGCAAGGCTGGATTTCGATGTAATGAAACTAGGACTGGAAACAAATAGTTCTGCACCAGCCTCGGTTTCGCTTATGGCTCCAGATGGTCGTAAAAAGAGATTATCGTTGGTAAAAGGGAAAGCAGCTTAATAGCTGCCTTCCCATCAAGCACACTTAAAATCAAGACTTCGCTATAGGAATAATTTAACAACCCACACCAACAATTTAAGAGACGAATATTTTTAGAGAGGAGAAGGATGATAGATAAAAACATGATAAAAGACGTGGCTATAGCTTTATGCAAAGCAGATAACTGTGTTTATGACTGGCCGGATTATATAACGGTCGTGACTGAAAATATGTTGCCCCCCGATGGCTATAAAGAGGGCAAAGGTTATTGGTTCCGGTGGCGCTCATATACCAAGATGGCAGAAGCGGCTTTAGAGGTCATATACGGCAAATAACCAACACATTAATAAGAGAGGGGAGGGTATGAAATATAGTTACGAAGATTTGAAAAACATGAGGTTTGATGCTTGGGGAGTTCATGAAAAGGCTGCCTATTTGCGCGACCAACTAATAGAACTTATGGAATCGCTTGACGGCAATGTAATCGTTCCGCGAGATCCTACGGAATACATGCTAATGAAAGGCGCGGATTTCCAGGCGACCGAGGTTTATTCAAAAATCGAAGTAAAACATATTTATCAAGATATGATTGACGCTTTTATGGAGAGCAACCAACAACCAACCCCGCTAGATGTTTTGCAAAGAGACGGGGATTAAGGGAGGGGGAGTATGAGGCTGTCTGATCATAAAAATAGATTTAGAACTGAGAGATATCGAATAAGAAGGGGTTTCGGCAATAAACCGATTCTCCAAGTATGGGTAGAATATCCGAATACCCCTATGTCGGAATGGATAGATATTAACGATTATAGGGACGCGCCAACTTTATTAGAAGAAACAACCAAATAACCACCAATTAACTAACTTCAAGAACTTTAATAAGAACTGTTTAACAAGGAGGGAATTATGGCAATAAAAATAAAACGCGAACCTGATGTAGAAATTACTCGTGAAGAGCATGACGAATTTCAGAATGAATACCAAAAACAATGCGCTTTTATGGTTGACCCGCCAAGTTTTGAAACGTGGGTTAGAAGGCGTAAAGCGCAACCACCAGCAGGTCAATAAGAACTGTTTTTATAGGGAGAGAGTATGTGCTGTCAGGAATTACCGAAGGGTAAAAGGCTAGAAATTACCGAAGAAGTTGAAAGCTGGGGATCTTGTGTAGTCGAGGGCAAGAAGATTCGATACAAAACCGTAGTGTTGGAGGTCAGGAAAATTAAGGGCGGCACTTATGCTTTCAGGTCTACCACCATATTTGATGACGGAAGACCAGCCATTAATGCTAAGAAGAAAACCACCCACTAACCACAATTAAGGAAAAAGTATGAATAAAATATTATGTTTTTTAGGTTTCCATAAATATATCGAAGATCAGCGCAATATATTACAAGTGATTAATAGTAAAGCTAGGGGCGCAAAACTATCAGTTATATGGTGTAAACATTGTCATAAATCAAAAGATTTAGAGCGTGAAATTGCTAGAACTTTAATAGTTAGCTAACCACAATTAAGAGGAAAATATGGAAAACGACATAGATAAATTAATGACTGAATATTTTTTATGGAAAACGCAACAACAGCCGGTAGGTGAAAATGGAAAACGAAGCTAATAAAAATGTCGGGGATTTGGAAGTTATCAGTATAACGCCTCGGGGAACGCAAACCACGCTTAGAGATATAAAGGAGTTTCTTAAACAGCCTTTACCCACGCAGACATCGAGAGGTGTTAAAGGGTGTACAAGTCTTTGGTCTGGCTTAGCGCATGAATATATTGAGAATTTAGTAAAATATATTTCTACAATCCGCCAGCAATCCAGCGTTAAGGTGGATGATGGGGTATTGGTGAAAGCGTTAAAATTGCTATGCCCAAATAGTCTGCGATTAGCTTTGGCGGCATTAGAAGGGGACAGATACGAGGTGGATATTGAAAGGGCAAGAATGCACATTTCCTGCGAATTAGAGCGGATGGTGGAAGCCCAATCAGCCCTACGCTCATCGGAAATGCCGAATGGTTCGGGGAAGGAGGAGTGATGCGGTTTTGGGCGTTTACAGCAATCCTGTGGTATAGCTGGGAGCAAAATGAATATTTTGGCTGGAATATGTTCCCGCAATCACAAGCGGAATTAATAGCCGATGGGATCAATGTTTTAATGTGGGTTTTGTTATTTTTGAGTAAAACCAACCAGGGGAAGGAGTGATGGATAAAGCAGATGAAGTAAATATGTGGGCAATAAGTCCAGCAGGGCAATTATCGTTAAAGGAAGCCGCCAAGATTATTGAGGAAAATAACCAGAAACTGGAAGGGATAATGCGCGTATCTTGGCAAGATTTATTAGAGCCTTGCATGACTGCCACAGCGTTAGAGATTCAGGCTAAATATAAGGACGCTCTAAATAAATCTAAAATGCCGAATGGCGAAGGGGAGGTGTAGGGTGGCGCATATTTCACATATATGGTTTTTCGATTCCGACAAAAAGAAAAAAGCAATGCAGGTTTGCCTTAGTATGAAGCCCGCCGGACGGCATGACTTAGATGTGGAATTGCCACCGGAATTTTACGATACGATTATGAGAATAGCCCAAACCGCCGCCGATCAACATGAAGCAAAATGCGTGGCGGAAATTTTAGCAAGCCAGAAGGAGCAAACCCAACCAACCGAGGTAAATAACAAAAATGGAAAACCATAATGAAGAGGAAATGCAGATGAAGATAAAAAAGCGTTTTTTTTTTTTTATAGTTAATAATTGCGCCTATCCTATAAACTTAGTTGATGTTAAAACTATTGATAAAATGCTGGACGAACTAAAAGAAAAAGGCATTGAAGATTTTACAGGGCATCCATTTATGTTCGATGAAAAAGGCAGATATTATCCACCTAAACTTCCCGACGATTGTTTAATAACGGAGGAAATATGACCAACGAATCGCTAAGGGCTAGGATTGACAGAGTAACGTCAAAAACGCATTGCAAAAATAACCTAAACTCACTACCTTTTTAATTTAACTCGGGAGAAATAACATGGACTTAATAACGCTTCTAATTTGGATGGTAATTGCTTTAGTGGTCGCCGGAGCATTTCTATATTGCATATCGATAATACCTAATATCCCGTCCATTGTTAAAGTAATGGCGCAGGTAATTATAGTTCTGGTAGCGCTGGTATTGTTCTTAAACGGCGTGGGGTTTGTCCATGTTGGCGGACTGCGTGTTAGGTAAATGGTTTTTACAACAAAATATACGCGTTAACTTAATTTACTAAAGTATATTAAGGATTTCCTTATTTTACTTTAGAGCGCGAAAGTATATTAAGAGCCTTAGAAGGCTTTATAGATGTCCGTGACCCTGGATATATTAATCTATATTATCAGGAATGGTGAGCGTTAGCAAATAAATGAGCAAAATAAATATCATTTACAGATTCTATCATAAGTAAGATTATGATTGAGAATATCCTGCTTAGTACCTTTAGTTAATTTATCATCCTTGCTAGGGTTAATATCCTTGTCTACTAGGCAATAACTAATCTCTTTCGTACTTGTGCAGCTCACTATCAAGCTGGCTATCAGACATAGCAGAAACCTCTTTCTCCACATTTTGCTTCACTCCTATAGCGTTTAATGTATTGGACTCTTCTTTTAATTCTACAGCCGTCTCACCGGATTTCTTTATCATCGCCCAAGCACCAACGGCAGCACCGCCGATTGCTAAATATTCACCGACATTAGAAGTTATGAAAGACCAGCCAGAAGTGAATAAACCTTTAATCGTTGTCCAAATCCCACTCATTAACTCGCCCCTCCGGTGATTGATTTTTTATTATCACGAAAATGACCAATCATTGTAAGGCCGATTCCAAGCCCGGTTAGGCAAAAACAAATTTTATGAACCCAGTGATTGTCCGGCGCATATTGTGCCAGGCTTGGCGTATTGCTTAATAAAGTTGTCCCGGTATCCGTTGCTTGCGCCACCACTGTGGTTGCTATGCCTTTTATAACGGTAGTTCCGTAAAGCGGTCTTTTAGGAATTTCTATACCGGCACGTGCCAAGCCTTGATTAATGACATCATCAGAATATGGTTGCTCACCGTTCTCGTGATGGATAATAGCTTTAACCAACGGGGCGATATCGCCATATTGATGAAGGTTAAGCTTTTTATCAGCGGTAAATATAGTATCGCGGCAGACATCCTTAATGTACGCTGCTGTATCATTTTCGCTAGGAGGTGCCCATTTCGAAATAATACCCGACACGGTATCAAGCCCATCACGATCATAATACCCTATCAGAATAACCGCCATAGCTCTAATGCCCCATGAAGCATCTTTGAACTGGAAGAAATCTGCATCCGTTTGTTTGTCAGCCAATCCCTGCCATTTATCAGCAGAGAGCCTTATATTTCCGGGATTCGCGTTTGTTATGCCTCTACTCATATTATCTTGCTCCATAATTTCTTAATTCTATATTTCTGACACTGGATAAAAGCATAAATCCACCATCTCCAAGTTTGGAGTAATTCTAACGGTATGCGCGGATCATCGGTCACTTAGTCAACCATTCCACTGTTTTAGTAATAAGAAAGCCCCCCAATCCCCCAGCAAGAGAACTAAAAGTTGCTATCTTAAATTGATATTTCTCTATTCTGCTAATCCGCAAATTATGATCTACCCTATCTTTGGTACATTCTGTTTGATAAGTATCCATGGACGATTGAATTAATGCAAGTAAAGTAGATATCCCGCCTAATGTTTTAGTGGTTTCCGACATAAATGATTTTATATCTTTCCAATGATTTTCTGTATGCCAAGCATCAGCTTCTATTTTTACAACCCTATCACGAAGATCATTTATTATATCACCGGATTTTCTGCGTTCTTCTTGTATCATGAATTTACCACTGTATGAGTTCTATTATCGTCTTGTTGGATAGAACCATCGGTTCCAGAAGGAATGACAGACCATATATTTTGTCCGGCGGCGTTTTGTAGATTCAAAGAACCATCTGAAGCGACTATAAGGCCATTGATAGGTAAAGATGTTTTATCGGATCTGATATAAAACACATCTTGTCCAGCAGAATTGCGCCAAACTATACTTTGGCCGGGAGCTAGTACTAAAGCTGGTTCTATATTTTGGCTATCCGGTAGAATTGCGTTGCTACCCTCAACTATTCCCGCTTCGAACCCAACACTAGACTCACCGGAAACATTAACTATTTGTTCTGCAACAGAAACCGGGCCGCTGGTTTCATCCGGCCTTCCAGCACCTATTCTTAAACCCTCTGATAGATTAGCGGGATCTTGATTAGATGGTCCTACTTGCGGAGCTGTGCTATTAGCATTTACCACGCTGATTTCAATGCCTTGGGCGTCTCCGGTAGAACCAACTTCTTTGTTAGTTTGTACATATTCACCATAAGCAGTAGCTCCTCCTGCTACGGTAGAGTTTTGATCGGCTATAGCTGCAACTCCGATAGTGCCCATGCTTCCTGCTACCGCTTCAGCAGCTTGCGAACCGCCAAGCACCCCTATACCAGCAGCGCTGCTCAGATCCACAGTAGCAGAACCTGCTATTGCATTAGGTGCTATTGTATTTATATCATCTGTTATGTCTGTCATATTAATAATCTCCTAGGCCCAAGCCATATATTGGTAAACTGCGCTATTAGTATTAAAATCCGCGTTAGTAGTAACTACGTTAAACCCACCAGAAACTAAATTAATAAAATTTGTTGAATTATAGGCCGTGTCTAGATTCATTTCACCCGAAGCAGAATTATTGTAAACTATGCGCCAGTTATTACCTGAAGAATTTTGTTGCATGATCATCACGCAGGTTGGCGTGAACCCAAGTCCACTAACTGATGGCCCGGAAGTTGAACCATTCCCGGTATAAGTTCCAAAAGCGGAATTACTGCCGCTGCCACTTCCAAAAAGATAGGTAGTATAGACAGCATCATTTTCGTTAGTTCTGCCAGTACCTACTGTAAAATGTGTTGTAGTTGGAGGGGTATTATTCCAATATCCTGGTCCGGGTAATCCTGGGGCGATGGCATCATTACCTAATAGATATGCATAATCCCAAGGATTACTTGATTCTATATTCTGCATACCACTAATTAAACCATATTCAGTTGGACAGGCTGAATTAATCATGAATGGAGTTGATGTTAGATTATGAGATATAGTCCTATTTGTGGCATTTCCAGTATATTGCTGAATATCAAAAAAGTTTGCTGCTTTTTTCCAAGCGAAATATTGGTAAATATTGCCGCTAGCGTTTACTAAACCGCTATTACCAAGAGAAAAACCACTGGAAGTGATGGCGAGAGAATCGGTATCAGTCCCACTCTTACTAGCTCCATTGGCCCAATCCATCCAGACATAAGGACCATTACTTGAATCGAACGTTGGCCACGCCTCGCTTCCACCACTTGTATTAAATATAATAACTAGATCGGGTTCAATTGGTAAAGAAATATTTTGCGCCGTGCCCGTACCAGTATAGGAACCGGTTTGGAAATATGGCGTTGTAACAGTGCTATTATTGGTTACGCTAGTCCCACTGAAATTTGCAAGCGGGGCGCCGCCAGTAGTGGCGACTATGTTCCCGCTAGATGCTACATAAGCTAAGGTGCATGTATCTCCACTATAAACTGTGGAACCGAGAGTAAATACAAGAGTAGTAGAACCCGTCCCGGATGAATAGGTGAGTGCCGGAGTTGTGCTTTGAGTTGAATCTGTTAAAGTCAATCCAGCCGATGAAGAGCAATTAACATTTTCGCTAAATACCAGAGTAAGCGTAGTGGCGGCTGAGTTTATAGTCGCCGAAGAGAGGGTGGGCGCTACCGCACCTACCCCGCAAAACCCACCTATAGGAGTAAGAGCCATATTATTGCATCGCCTGTATTACAAGAAGTGATTTAGCATTTACGACCGTAATGAAACACATAAAAGCATGAGTATTGGTGGTGTCGAATGAACCCGAAACTTTTGTGTAGCCGGAGGTTGTTATTGCCCCGGCGCTTCCATTATTGGTTATTAAAAGTGCCACCGTGCAGTCACTGGCCGGAACTCCCAAAGTGAATGCGCCGCCATTGGTTATATACTGCTGATTGTTGACTGAGCTGCTCGGCGTAGGCGTATAAGTGCCACTACTAATCGTACCACCTGAGGTGCTGGTTTCTGTATAGCCTGCAACCAGATCAGAGGTTACTGCGGGAGAGATATAATCAGTGCCGGCGGTAGCCGCCGAAACAGCACTGCCATTACCTTTTAACACCCCAGTAATGGTAGTGCTGAGAGTAAGCGCGGGAGTTGCCCCACCACTTGAACTGCCAGCAAAACCATTAGCGCTTGCGATAGATACCGCTGTCACATCGCCGCTACCAGCTTTCGCAGCACCTACTATATTTCCATTAGGTATCATATATTACGCCCCCCACGCCGCGCCGGCGAAGTTTACGTTACCGGACAGGCGAACATTCAGCGTTCCACTGGTGTAAGCGGTGCAGTTAATGCGATAATACACTCCTTTTTCGGGTTCAAACCCGGTAAGCGAGACCGGACCAGAGTAACTGGCCGGGTCGCCGGAAGTATCGAGAGATACTGCGATCCACGTAGTGCCGCCATCGAAACTACGCTCAAGCTGCGCGGTAGCGGTGAAAGTTCCGTATAAGAATAGATTATAATATCCGAGCATCACGCCCAGATTGGTTTGTCCGGTAGCAGATACCGCGGCAGTAAATACTGCGTTTGCTTGTTCCGTACCGGAGGTTACTGTGCCTTTACCCATTGTGTTTTCCTTATTTTAGAGTATCTGATACGAATTGCTGCGGATGTTCTTTCTTAATATTCTGCAAATAAATTTCTCTTTGGCGCAGCCCTTCCGCCGCCCTTAAAGTGGATTCTCTTCTTTGCGGCTCTTTCAATCTTTTTTTATGTATCGGTCTTTCCATTTTGCCCTCTAATCGGTGTACCATTTATTTTCTGTCTGATCGTAAACATATTTCGCCACCCCATAATTCGTGCTGAGAGTGATAGTGCCGGAACCATCGATGCTCCCGCCGTCGGGGGTTACCGTCACATTGTAAGTATTAAAATTACCGGCTATATCTTTGATCTTAACCGGGTATCTATCCGGCAATGTAGAACGTATCGGAAGATCAACTACCGCTGCGCCGCCGAGGCTACAATTAAGAGTTCCGTCTCCGTAGAACATCGAAATAGTCGCTGCTCCGGAAGTCGAAATAATCCGGCTCTGATTCGTGGTATAAAGATTTCCGCCGGCATCTTCAAAAGTAACTTTTACCCCGCTAATATTGCTTATTGTAGAGTTATTTACTAAAAGACTTTTTGTCTGAACATAATAACCGAAATCATCGATATTCATTCCTTCGTTATGGATATAATACCTTTCGGCGATATTAATCAGTGCAGTCGCCTTCGGAATATCCTGCCAATATTTAGCCGCGATAAAGGCTATGTACATAACCGGAGTAGTATCCTTACTTTTATCTCCGTAAAACGAACTCCATTTGCTTAAAACAAAATCCCGGAATTGCTGTTTCAGATCGTCGTCAATGCTAGGAATCTGGTGCAATTCAGGAAAATACTGCATCTGATAATAAGGATAAAACGGAAGATTCGGATTGGTGATCGGCCATGTGGCGGGGTTGTCACCGTAGAATTCCGTCATCACATTATAGGTGAGATTGGCAAGCAAATATAATCCGCTATTTACAAGAGCGGCATTCGCAGCGGCTTGTCCGCTTGGGCCTCCGCGTGTACCATCCCCAAGGAGGGTAAAGATATATTGCGCCGCAATCAAACCCGAATAGCTTTCAGCATTGTCTTCCTGGAATTGCGTTGTGAAAGACGCACCGTTTTGCGGATCGATATTGCTTTGGAAAGTTAATGTTAAGTTGTTCGACAACGGCAATAAATTCAGATCGAAAATTGTCTGCAATAAAGAGAGATAAGTTTTGTAGGCCGCAGAACCGCTCGGCTGAACCGAATTACCGAGCAGCCATTGCCAATCATTCGTTTGTTTAATATAAGCCGCCAACCCAGCAAATAAAGTGCTGGCATAACTATCGTGCGAGTCCGGGAAAGTATAAGTGAGCATCGTAGGATCGGTATTTGTATCCATCCAAAATGCGTTTTGCGAAGCATATGATTGATAGATGCACAGCCAGGTAATTGTGCCATCGGTTACTGTCGAAACATTCGGCGTATAAGAGCCGGAGAACGGAGAACTGCTCGCTGCCGTCCCGCCGGAACCGGCCGTACCAAAAGTCGTATTCAGCCAAATATAACCTCCGGCTATGCATTTCATGCCGAATTGATAGGTGCCGGAATTAACCCGATTTAGAATTAGATTCTTAAACTGATTTATCCAATACGCTTTGGCGTAAGTCGAAAATTGCACGCCGTTGGCGTCGACCAGATTCGACATTGTACCGACGCCGATGTTGGTAAAATAGTTTTCAATCTGGTTATTTATTCCATAACGGAAATTTCCCACGAAGTTGAACTGGCCGTAATAATAGAGCGTTACCTGGCCGTTGGTGATCGGGTTCAGAATCCCGCCTGAATAGTTTGTGCCGGTCGGCTGGCTTGCCCCAAAAGTGCCTGGGACAAAACACTGGTATAAATACCCTAAAGAATTCACATAAATGGTACGGTAGGTAGCCGTTCCGCCAGATGTCCACGCTGTCGGGGCGGAAGCGACGCTAATTCCGTATAATTCAGGAACCTGCGCCATGACATTCGCATAATCGTTAGGGATAACCAGAGTCTCAAAATCATTACCCATCTGATTAATGGAATTGATCGTGGTGCCGTTTGATTGGCATTCCCAAAGCGGCAAGTAATTATAGTACCTCGGCAAGTTGACGTAGTTATTACTGGCAACCGTATCCACCTGAAAAGCAGTGCCGGTCCACCAGATTCTCGTAATAGAATTGGTCGGCATCGTCAGCGTGTAGCTCGGCACTGCCTGAACAACATTGTTGAACATGACGGTCCCGGCTGCGAATACTTGCGTTAAACTGGCCGATGGCGGATTCGGGATATTCTGGAAAGTCGGAGCGATTATGTAGTTATTGAATCCTTCATTAATGCTGCCGTTGCTTGCTGAGGTCGCTTGTCCTTCGGCATTAAAAGTGACATTGGCATTAGTGTAAGACCCGGCGGTAACAGCCGTTGGCGTGATAGCGACGCTGCCGGAAGAAGTAATCGGATTTGGCGTCAGCGTTATACCGGTGCTTTGCGTTAGCGATGTGATGCCCGCTCCGCCGGTTCCCCCACTTGAATTAGGATAAAGTTGGACGCTACCTTCGATAGTGTCGAATCCGAGCAAAAAGCCCTTTCGTAAGTCTTGCGGGGGAAGGACAACGTTTGCTCCGACATCGCCGGCAGGAATCTGGATTGAGTTGCCGGCGGTTGTAGCCACCTGCTGAATTTGCATCTCAAGAACGTCAAGCGCTTGCTCGGTAACTTGAGCGTAGTAATTGCCCTGGTTACGGATGGAAACGTCTTGGTCTAAAGGGAGAATCCGCTGAATGAGAATCGAGGTGCCGGCAGCCAAAGCCGCACCGGAGAGCGGGTAGGTTATGTACCCGCCTACTGACCATAGCTGGTTCGCTTGCGGAGTCGTGTAAGTTACTGAATACTGAGTAGGATTTAATACCGTGTAATTGTCGTTCGCGTCTATGTACGTGACCTTTAGCGGCAGCGGCTGGCCAGGAAAATTCGTAGCCGATTCCGCCACAAAATTAAAAGCGTACTGATAGCCAGAACCGGTCGCCGGAACGATGATGTTTGAGTTTGAACTTGGAATTGTCAACGGCGTGCTCCCAGCGGATATATTTCTGTATGGATATTTTACAGGAAAAAGCCTTATAATTCAAGATTATACAGAAATAAGAGATAGGGATGACGGGGAGTGACGGATTGTTATTTATTGGAGTTGCTGGTCGCCGGGGTTTTCATACTGAGCTTTTATCCTGGTGTCTGAGCGCGTTTTCTTTTTATATTCTGCGTTGTTAACCCCTTCCATCATTTTCTCGTAACCTTCAGGGTCCGTTTCACGGCGGGATGCTTGCCGTACACCTAAAGCTTTCTCAACATTAGTTATGGCGCTCCCTTTCTTATTACCTTGTAAGAAAGTCTTCAAACCAATAGGCGTTTCTTCTCCTAAAACATACTTAAGATAATCGCTCCATCTCTGCTCACTATACCATTTATTGTTATTATTCGTGATCGGCAAACCTCTCCAGTCAGAATTAGTGGCAAGATGATATATGAGTTTCAGCGCCGGCGATGCTTCATTTCCTAGCTCGCCAATTCCTTCATGTAGATAGTTCGTGTACTGCCCGATATGACTCGGAATCAATTCACGTTCCGGCTTACCTTGCGGCGTTACGCCGCCGGTACGCGGATAAATGAAATCTTTATAATTGTCCGGTGCTTGACCAGTGCCGATATAAGTCCTTATTCCGTTAACCACGGCGTACGTCGCCGCCATGCCAAATAGATACCTTGCGCTGCTTGATAATTCTTTCTGCCGCAGAAGAAACTGCGCCGTATCCGGAATACCTTTCAGCATACGCGCCGCGCCTGTTACCCATGAATACGAAAGTAAAGTTGTCTGAAGCGTCTGGCGCGTGATTTGGTGCCAGAAGAGATTATCGCGCATCATTTCGCCGAAACGGTTATCTATGCTGTTGCCGATGTCTTGCGCAGCGCGATCCTGCATTTCAGGCGTAGCGTCCGGATGCGCTTTCAACCAATCGTGTAGTTCCGATATATTTGCAGATATCTTTATGCGCGGAATATAAAAATCGAAAAGAGGTTTAGCGATAGTGTCCATGGTGCGGCCGATTTCATTAGCGATGATCCGTACCGGGCCTGTCAGTTTATGTTCTTTGAGAGTTTCCCCCGCTTGCTTCAATTCTGATTTGAAAGACCCATTTTTAAAAACATCCACATAATCTTTCGCCGGCCCTGCTTTCCAATAATCCTGCTGACGCACATTCACAGTGTTATTCTTAACCGCCAGATCGAGAGCTCTCTGCATTTCGGGCGAGAGTTCGCTGCGGCCAAGATATGCGTCTATAAGCTTGCCACCTTGTACGGTGTTCGCGCCCGGAGTGAGTGCTTTGACAACGTCTCCGATACGCTCTGGGATACTGCCGCTAGTAATCGCCCTACCAACATCGCTTGACATTGAGGCCATGGTCGTGGCAGTGAAGTGGTATCCGCTTAATCCTAGAACAAGCTTATTACCGAAATTGTTCATGTGCTGGAAACTATCCATAAGGTCTCCGGCGGGACCGGTAGCGCCTTCCGAAATGTCGTTGTTGTAAACCCGCGCTGCATCTTCCGGAGCGAATAATAGCTTACCGTCTTTTTCTGAGAGATTGCCTTTAAGTGGTTCCCATCCCGGAGGTTGTTGCCCGTTCTTAAAATAATCGGCTACGCCATATTCTCGCGCCAACTCTGTGCCGCGATGCGCGGCAAAAAGTTTGCCCATGTTAGTCGCGTAGTTCATTACCGTTTCGATCGGATTAGTAGTTCTAGGTTTCAATCCTGCGGCCATTGCCTCAGACAGAGTCGGAAACGCTCTCTGATTCAGATTCCTCTCAGAACCTTGCTTCGCTACCCAATCGCTAAAGAATTTTGCTGCGGCTTGTGGGTCTTCATATTGGTGGGTGAAATAATCTCGCCTTAAACCTACATCGGGGAATTGCGTTTTAATCTTTTCTGCAATCTGTGCGTAAATATCTTTTATCTTATCGGCCGCTGCTTGTAATTCCGGATCGTGGATGTCCGCGCCACTACTTCTATTTTCAAGATAGCTTATGAATTTCAAACGTTCTTCATCGCTCATGCCGCTAAAAGTTTTAGCGTATTTCTGTAGAGCGTCTTGGATTTGCGCTACATCCCGCGTTTCCGGCCCTTTGCCTTGGCGTAGCGCCGTTGCCATATCTCTGGAAGCTTCCGACATCCCGGCCGGATTGAATATCTTGGCAAGCGGGTTCCTAGAAGCGGACTCACCTTCCGTAGAAAGCGTAGGTTTCTCTTCGTCAGGAATACCCTCTAAAGCCGGATGTCCTGCCGGTGGTTCGCCGCCTGCACCATCGGTCTTCGGTGTGCCTTCAGTTCCGGTTTCTTTCGGTGCTCCCGGTTTTGCCATTAAATGATGGTACGCATCAGGTATCTCACCTTTCGCAATCTGCTCACCTATCGCCGGATTCGATTGCGCGTCTTGCCAAACTTGTTCGGGTTTTACGCCGGTTTTCTCGTAGATGTTTTGGAGGGTATCTTTAGTTGAAGGTTTGGGCACGGCAGGTTCTGCCGCTTTTCCACGCCTAATTTCTTCGGCTTGCGCTCTCAGCGCTCTGGCTTTATCTCCGTAGTCTTTTGTTTGTTCCGGTGTTTCTGCGTCTGCGGCTGCTTGTTCGTAACTCGCCGCCCGTTTTTCTACGTTTTTGGCCTGTTCTTCAGGCGTAATCTCAGTAGGTTTATACCCTTGTGCTTGCCGAGCTTTACGTTCTTCATACAAATCCTGTAACTTCTCATAGGTTAGCCTTCCGTCTTTATCTAGAATCCCGGATTTCTGCATTGCCGCACGTTCTTCTTCGGTAACTGTCACAGGAATACTGTCGTTATGATCTAACTGCTGCGCCCACATATGAAGCGTATCGCCATCCAAAGCACCATCAGGGATGTGCGCAAAGGGTGTTCCTGTTTTCTCCGGTATCGTTCCCGGCGCATATTCTGGTAAATCTACTTTCGGCAATCCTATGGCATCAAATTCAGCAGGCGCTTGTGGTTTCAAAACTTTCACACCCCCCGCTGCCGGCGGTGGCCCTTTATCATCTGGGCTTCCGCTATTATTCTTATCCTTCACCGCCGCCACAGTTTCATAATCCTTCGGCGATGGAATATTCTCCGGTTTATGCGAATCCGCGATAGTCTGATTTATGTCGTCATGCGTAACTGTAGCAGGGTCTTTGCCGAGAATCTTTCCGACAATAGGTTTCAAGGCCTCCATGCCGGAAGCAATCTTGGAAGAAAGCGCCGCGCCGAGTACGGTTTGCTTATTTGAGATGGCGCCCATAATTGTAGCGACCGCAACTTTCTCCGGGTCAACTTTACCTTCAGTCGCGTACTCTTGACCTGCTTCTTGTGCGCCAAAAAGCCCCGCACCTGTAACGATCTGTTTTCCGGTCGCGGAAAAACTTGGACGCATAAAAGCTAAGTTTGGTGCAATACTTCCGGCAAAACTCGCCACGGGATGTTCTTTCATAGCCTGCGCTAATTGCTCATTGCTTATGCCTAACTTCTCTGCAATCTGCGGGTACTTATCTAAAAAAGACTTCTGGCCTTCTGAAGTTAAATAGCTCGCTCCTAATGCCCCGGCTATACCGCCCACCAAAGCCGCGCCGCCAACAACAAGCGGAGCAAAGGGGCCGGAGATTTCAGCGGGACCACCGAGCGAAGCGATAGCCAATGCTTCCGCTCCTGCCGCCGCGGGGCCATACGCCGCGAAACCCGCTGTCGTTGGTACTGCTGAGGCTTCAGCGTAAATTCCTGCCGCGCCCGCACTACTGTAGTGCGCTATAGTTGGCACAATAGTCTGCATCGCGTCAGCAGCATTAACCGCCGTGCCGTCCTTGTACATGCCATTTATGGCCGCGCGAATATGCTCTGGTGGCGTTCCCCCGTTTCCGCTTAAGTGTTCGGAAAGCGGATAACCTGCCGCGTTATTGAGTTGTTCCTGTGGCGTAGCGACCGAAGGATCTTTTGCTTCACCTTCTTCATTATTGTTCGCCGAGAGATTATCTTGAACTATCTTCTGCACACTCGAAACGTCCGGCACCTTCGGCGGCTGATTAACAAACTGCGCGTAAGGATCCGCTGCGGGCGCTGGTTTAACAAACTGCGCGTAAGGATCATCCACCATGCTACTGACCTAAATATTGTTGTGGGTCGCCGAAGTGCTGCCTGAATGTTTCTGCTGTATCGGGGTGTGCTTTTAGGTATGCTATCGCTTCTGGCGGCGCGGCAGAAACTTGCGCGGCTGCTTGCGGCTTACTCGTAAACATATTTTTCACATAATTTTCCAATTGTTGCATACGCGACGGCATGTGCGGCCCTTCGACAGCTTCAATGTTATTCTTAATAAAATCTTCTGGTTTCAGCGCACTGTCGCCCGCCGCTTGATTCTGTTTCCAGGCGTTCATTTTTTGCTGATACCAATTAATCGCCCGCGCTTGCCCCTGACCATCCACATTCCCGTTGGCTGTTGCGATCTGCATCATCTTATCGTGCAACGCACTCTGGATCGTCGGATCGATATCTACCGCGGCTTTTGCATCGTTATAATCTTTATAGCTTATGCTGACGCCGGGGTCGGTCGTGCCGAGGCCTTTCGCAAGATAATTTAATTTACCACTGCGAGTGATATTCGGATTTGAAGTATCTAACACCCCTAATATAGCATCGTACCCGTTACCGGTATTGTGCACTACGTCTCTGTGCGCGGCTTTTGCCATCGACACATCTATAGACTGATAAAAATCGCCTTGTTCTCTCTGCACTCGGTCGAGAACATCTTGCATACCCGGGATAGACTTTAACTGGTCTTGAGTAATAACCGGAGCACCTTTAGTGTAAGCGCCATCTATTGCGTTTTGTACCGTATCTTTATCTGCTTGCAACGCACGGTCAGCTACTTGAATTTTATGTGTGTAGTCATTCTGCGCCCGAGTTATAGCCATTTGCTGATGGTAATAGTCGAGTCCCTTACCTGCAATGTCTTCAGTGACGCCTTTCATGTAATCGGCTTCATTCGCTTTTAGATAATCTCGATAGTTGGCATATTGAGGTTGCGAGCCTGGCTGCGCGCCGACTTTTGCTTGAACATCCGCCACATAAGAAGAAACACTCTTTCCGTTCGCGTCTGTGGTATCTCTCAACCATGGTGTCGGACTGCCCACTGGGGCAACATTCCCCGGCCCAGAAAAATACCCTACCGCTATGCGCGCTGGATCGCCATTATACTTTTTGGCAAGATCGTCAACAATCCTGTCGCCGACAGCTTTGTTGTCTGAGGGGTTATTTATGTCCTCTCCTGGTTTGGCGTATTGCGCGAAAGTGGCTGGAAGAATCTGCATGCCGCCAACGGCTCCGTTAGCGCTGCCGGGAGCGCCGCCGTTTCCACCGGATTCTTGCTTAAATATGGCGTTCTTTATCGCAGATACGTCTGTCGGACCTTGTGTCTGCTCACCTACCTTCGGCGGACCGCTCGGAACATTCGCTGTCTGATTCTGCACCCATCCCTGATCCAATTTCAAATCCGCAGAAGCTATTGAACCGGATATCGCTTGATTAATCATTTTCGGTTCAAGAAACTTGTTTATCTCAGACTTACCTAAATCCGGTATCATGCTGTAATGCTTTTGCACCCAGTCGGCTGCCGCCGTCGGACCGTACCCGGGCGTCTCGCTTATGGTTTTTGCGGCACTCAAGAAATAATTCGCCTTATTTACGTCCAACCCTTGTTGGTAAGCTGTAGCTAGCTGCTTCCCTTCCGGCGTATCCGGGAAAGTTTTCAAACCGGTTGCGGTATCTTGGCCTGTGGCGCCGAAGGCTAACCCGTTGATTTCTGTCACGGCATTATGGTTATGCGTCAAATCGCCCATGTCTGAACCAACATTCTCGTCGTTTAGTATATGGTTTATGTCCCCGGTTTTCGCTATCGTATTTGCATCGAGAGCCTTGAACGTGTTCATGTTCTGCTTCTTGACTTGTTCCGCCGCATACCCAGAATAAAAGTTTATGTCATTAGCGAGCGACCGCCGCGTAGGCCCATCATACATCCTGCTTGCAACAGGAGATAGTGCATCCCGATATTTTTCCTGCAATGCTGTAGATTCCGCTTCGTATTGCGGCCGCATCGCTTCTGCTTGTAACCCCTCGTATTGGGTGTATTTTGCTTTGAGATCCCCTTGATCTTTAAGGTAACCAAGAATACTTTGGTTAGCCTGAGTCTCCGCAACTAGTCCTGCCCATTGATTTGCTACTTGCTGGCCTTGTTCTCCGGTCTTCTCGACAGCTTCTCCGATTTGCCCCCCGAATTCTGATGCGTTGGCTCTTACCTGATTAGTTGCGCCAGCGCCCTCGAATCGCTGTTGGTCCGGGACACTGCCTCCACTTCCGTACGGATCTGCGGCCTCTCTAGCCATATCAATATAACCCCATCCCTGAAGACAATGTGTCTTGGTTCAAACCGCTGGTTGGGCCGCCACTGGCGAGAAATAGCCGCGCTTGCGGCGTGAGCGCAGTGTTACCGCCGCTTCCACCGGGAGAAACATATTGAGCTGCCTGCCCCGCGCCGCTTGCTACGTCCCCGAACGCGCTTATTAAACCTGCTGTTTTATCTGATTTCGCGGCGCTTGTTTGTAGCGCCGATTCTCCCATTTGATGCGCGGCTTCTGTAGAATATCCGTAAGCGGCTCTCGCTGCCTGCGAGCGGATATTCAAAGCATTGTACATTCCGACTTCAGCTTCGCTCTTGCGAACATCAACTGCGCTTCCGCTATTCACGTTCACGCCGCTGGCGCCCTGGTTGGCCTGTGTCGCCCCTATTTTGGCGCGGGTCGCCTGCTCGCTTGCAGCCACATTCTGCGCTCCGACGGCACCGGTGAGGTTCGCTTCGTTAGTGAGCATCTGCGAATTCTGCGCTGCGACGTTTGCGTTGTACCCCGCCGCGGCTGACTGCGCGCCTGCGGATTGAAGCGCTCCTACGCCTTTGGCTACGCCTGATGCGGCTATGGCTGCTGCGGAACTAGGCAACGTGTCTCACTTTACGGGCTGCCCGTATCTTTTTGGTTTTAGCCAACATGCGCAATTCGTCCTTACACAATTTCTTGAAATTATCTATTTCCGGCCGGTGCTGTATATAATAGCGCAAGAACGCCCGAAAATCCACCTGGATATTCTGGTTTTTCAAACTGTTCCACCATTGCTTGTCAAAATCCTGGCCTAAACAGTGTTCAAATATATTCGCGCAAACAGACTCTTTATCAAGGTCATGGTGATTCACGACCAACGTATCAGGACTCTGCGCTATTTTATGCAAGCACCTTTCGCCATACCGCATGTTCCGCCAAAGCAATTCCTCGTCGTACACAGCAATACCGCTGACATCTATCGCCAGGATGCTTTTAACCACTTCCTCGACCGGACGGAGAACCACAACTTCACGTATGCCAGGCGCAAAATGACGAATAAGAGGGTACCCATATGAAGAACCTGTACTGGCGAAACCGACGTCAGGGCTACGGAGAAGAAGCTTTAACTCATTGATATTTCGAAGAAAAACCTCGGGCTCGTGTAGGCATTCTGTGTTGCCGTAAGTAAGGAATTTCGACATCCAGCACGAGCGGCTGCGCGGGAGCGAATATATTATGAATGGTGTGATCATGCTTCCCTCACTGCTTTTCTGAAAACACTGTCTCCGAATATTAACTTATTTCTCCCTACTGTGAAACCAAGAAGTTTAGCCCTATGGATGCTCTCCGTATCGTTAGCTTCTATGAAGTTTTCGAGTGTGGGAAACATTGTCTGAATCTTTCTTAGTTCTTGTGCGTATCGGAAGAACACGTCCAGAAACCTGACCTCGGGTGCGAGCACAAGCCAGGGGGTGCCTGCTTGCGCGAAGGTTACCCCTTCAACTCCGAATATCCCGGCGAGATCATCGTAAAGGAAAATGCTCTTTACTACGAGAGAACTGGCGCAGAGTTGTCGGAGCGCTTTGCGGTGCGGCGAGAGGGCACGCACGTCGGACATTTTAGAATAGGCTACTGTGATTATTGGGGTCATGGCGCTGACTGATCTCCCATTGTGTAACGGGGTATGATTGCGGTCAGGGTTACTGGTAGTGGTTGCGTTTGCTGCACAGCCACCATCTTGTTGGCGTTCCATTGCCCTGGTATTAATTCCGGCAGGGAATCGCCGGAAAATAAAGGCTGCGCAGATCCCGCAGTAACTGCGAAATTTCTATCTTTGATTGGAGTCATATTCGTCCACGGCACGTTCGCTTGATTCGGCAACGTGGCCGATACTGGCTGATTACTCCCGAGTTCAATGCCACGACTGTTCTCCACGCGGACGGTAACTGCTTGGATATTCCCCCTGCGGCCTTGATTCGTTCCTTGCTGCCCCGGAAAATCCAAATAAAGTGATTGCCACTGGGCCGTGAATCCTAGACCAACATTTATTGCGGATGCCGCAATCGGCAGGGTTATCGAACCGTTCACCACGGTCACGGGGTCGATCACATAGCCGTCCGCCAGTCCCGTTACAACCATCCCGTTAAGGTGATCCAGCCCTGTCAGTACTGTAATTGGCGTTGCCAGCGACCATGTTCCTGACGCAGCCGGCACCGGCAAATTATTAGGATCATTCGGCACAGTCAATGTTAATGGCTGAGTGATGTTTCCCACCACCTGAGTTCCTGAAATATATTCCGTTATCGTCGCCTTCCCTCCGTCGACCCTTAGCACGTCTCCGACCGCACCGAGCCCCGGGCTATTCACGAACACCGAAGACGATGCCGTGAACGTCACGTTATTGGTTATCAAAGGTTGCACGACCGCCCCGATCCCGCCGCTCGCGGAAGTGATGATTATCTGCGTTGCACCTACCGTATAATCGTCCCCTTGCGTGACCGGTATTACCGCCGATATCGCATTGCCCGAATAGCTGACCGTAAAAGTCGCCCCGCTTCCCGCACCCGTAGAATCGACCGCAGTCGCTACGGCATCAAGCAAAGGATAATTTCCGCCCTGGATCACATTCGTTCCAGATATATTACTGCTCCCCGTTGCCGACGGTGCCGATAACACAGCCGCAGGATAATTAAGCGGTAGCCACACGCCGGCATCCACGCAAAAACAATCTTCAATATTTTGCCACAGCCGATTATTCATCCGCTCGACGTACCAAACCCACACCCCTTCCCCGACGATATACCTCTGCGCTATTACGTAAATCGCATCAGTCGGCGGTTCCGTGGTAAACGAAACATCTTCGTTCAGCGGCGGCTCGATCACATTGCACACATCCACGAACAACCCGTTCGTGTCATGCCTCGCCCATCCGATTATTTCTTGCTCCTTCAGATAAGTCAGTGACAACATTATGCCATCGTTCCGAATTGCCCAAATTAATTTATACGGTTCCTCCGCGTAAGCCCACCGAAGCAGCGTATAGCTATCAAAAAGGTGATTGGCAAACACGGTAATGTCATTCCCGTTGAAAACATTATAAAGGAAATTATAGGATACGTCGCGGACAATGCTGTTCTTCGCTTGCACATAAAGGACGTGCAGATTTATATAAAGCGGCTGTATCAGCGCCGAGCAACCTATTTGCGCCTGCGCAAGCGCATTCTGATCTGATGGCGTGATCGCGGTAGAGTTCCCTCCGTTCACCAGCCATACTCCGTTTCCCGTAAACGCAAGCAGCCCATTTATCGTAGGGATCATAAACTGCACACCATTGATCTGCGCCGCCCACGGCGTACCGGTAATGGCGTCCGAATCCGTAATTGGAATAGATGAATCAAAATTCAGATACGAACCCGGCTGGCTCATCCAATAAGTATCAGGTTGCTGAAGAGAATTCGCATAAACTCGGCGTTGCTGATAATAAGCTGCGACACTAGGGTAAACTCCAACAGTAGTGCCACCTGACGCCTGGGGTATGGGCGATGCTGGGTATATTGTGAAAGTGGCAGCCGCTCCAGCAACTCCTCCGTTTATCATAGGAGCAACAGCTCCTCCTCCATCTGCCAAATTAATTGCAAGCGTAAAAGAATTCCCTATGGTTCCCGGCGTTTTATAAACGACAGATATGTTATATCCCGTACTATTTAAAATAAGAGTGTAAATGCATTGCGAAGTTTGTGTTTCATGAGATTGATTTAATGCGCTGACAAATGCCGTCAAACAGTCGCCTAAACTTAACCCGGTCTGAGATGACATGCAGAGAAAAGTAGTGACTCCGGTCGAAGGAGGCTCTACCGCTTCCCAAACTGTCCCATTCAAAGTAATAGTATCGCCTTGCGCGATATTTACCCAAACCGGAAATCCTATCTCGCCTTTGGCGCTTCCACCCCCGCTTATGACTACGGTATCAGCTAAGGGGTTGTAATTTTCACCGCCATAATTTACCACAACGCCGGCAAGTTTATTGTTTATCACAACGGGTGTGGCATCTAAACCAGCGCCTGTTGCACTGGCTATTGAAACGCTAGTGCTATCTTGAATATAACCCAAACCCGGGTCAGTAACCGTGATTTGCAAAACAGTATTGGGCGCAAAAGGATTATTATGAATTGGAGGAACTTGGGTAAAATCTGGGATTATATTCGTATCAGTAAAAGTCGTTCCTAACGCTGTGCCTATGAATCCTGTAGGAGACCCAACCGAAACCGGATTATTATAAGAAGCTGTGGCCGAATATATGTTATAGCTCGCCGCTCCTGCGACTGCCGTCCAGGTTATCACATTAGAGCCTGCATACACATTGATATCATTGTTTTGAACCGCTGCCATAACAGAACCGCGCGACTCACTGCCATCCGTCGCACTAACGGCTGTCACAACATAGCCGTACCAAGTGGTTAACGTGGTAGAAGACGCCGCTTCGGCGACAACGTTCTGAGGTCTTGGTATAGCGCTGGCGAAAGTGCTCTCCGTGAAAGTCCATACGCCGCCAGGGAGCGGTGTTGTCGGCGCTCCGCGTTGCAAGTCATACGGAGGGTATTCAACTTGCGTCCCCTGGTTAACACAACAAAGTGTCATGGTATTGGCCGACTGCACAACTTTAAGATACGATAAATCCGCAGCAAGATATGGCGCGGGCACGGTGTAGATTCGCGCTGTCGTTCCACCGGAAGTCCAAGCTGAAAAAGCAGTAGCGTCTACGTTATTACCAAATAAGTCAGTAAGGCTAAAAGAATCCCCACTCAATACTTGTTTAACTACCCATATCTGGCCGTTATATTCAGTCATTCCTTGCATATCACTGCTTAAAGGATCGCCAGATTCTCCTATATAAACCCAATCGCCAACGCTGTAGCCGTGTCCGATAACGAATAGTACTCCGGGATCTGACTGCGCGGCGTTAACGACAGCTTTAGCTTGTTCAAGAATGTACCCTCCATTCTGAATAATCCGCATGTAAGAATCCCCAAACTCAAGAATATATCCCTGATTAATACTGTACTGAAAATTGATAAGCCGGGCAGGATATGTACCATCGCCGACCCCGCCAAGATTGGGCGCGTTCTGCTTCGTCATCCCGACATATTGAGTGCCTGCACGTGATGTCCATCCGCCGCGATAATTTACGAATCCGTTTCTTGCGGTGGCGGCACCGTTTTTGTATTGCTCTTTATCGACGCGGCCATATACGGAGGGGCTTAACTCGCCGGAAACTGAGGATGTTTGGATATAGGGAGTAGTCATTTGCCCTCCCTAGTTCCAGCACATATCGTAATATGGCCCGTAGCCTATATTGCCGTAGGCGTTATACCCTGGCAATCCTCTCCAACTAGCCCCTTGCCTCGCTCGGACCCAGTCCGGCACGTGATCTTGCGAAAGCATTGACTCGTTCCCGTCCATCGCACGCGCCGTAGCGATAATCTTTTCTGCAATGCCTATCTGGGTCGCTTGAAGCGCTTTATCCAGAGAAAGCGCCGGAATCAAATACGCTGCGAGGGACGCGACGAATGCCGAAGTAAATAGTGAATCCCATGACGAAGGTTGCTCCAAGTCGGCGGTATAATTCGCCACGGCCTGTTGCTGGCTCGTCAAAATTACTTCAAGCGGATTTCCTAAGTTATCAAGCGTCGTGCCAATGACAAAAGGTATCGCGCCGTTCTGGCCGATCCAAGGCGTGATTGTGTTATTGATTGTTGTCTGCGGCGTGCCGCTTCCCGCGTAAGGAATAATCGGACAAAGAATCTGGCGTACTAAAAGGCAATCGGACGGGTAGAGATAAGCGTAGAGCCATGGTTGCTGAGGAATCGGCAGCGACGTGCCGGTTTCGTTTTCGGGAGTGCCTTGCGCCGCTTGCAAGAGCGTGAGGGAAACCTGTTTATTTAAACACGACCATTTCGCTGTGCGTGCGAGCTGGGCGAAGACAAAACTGTACAAGGTATTAATGGCATTCCCGGCGACCGAGCCGTCACTTGGGAATACGCTGCTAACGGTTGCTTGCGTTCCACTCGCGAGCAGGGCCAATTGACTCACTGATAATTGTGTCTGGTTATTTGCCATCTAAACCATCCTGCTTAACAATAAATAATTGATCGCTTTCCTCAAAGACTCTTCGTTGTCTTTGAAAGATCCTAGCCCTTGGTTACAGAGTCTGCATAACACCCCCCTGACTTTACCGGATATATGGCAATGGTCAACGTGTGTACTATGCGCCATAAGAGCTATCTCCTTATCGCAAATAGCGCATTTTCCCCCTTGGCTATTATACAAATTAGTATAATCCTCTATCGTCAACTTGTATTGCTTTTTCAATACGTGTTTACGACTATGAAAACGTACATACTCTCTGCGCCTAACTCTATTTTTCTTTCCGTAATCGCTTTGATACTTATTTCGGCACACGCTGCACTGGTTCAAGTGCCCATCTATTTTAGCGTACTTATGCTTTGCGAATTCAGCTAAAGGTTTTTCTATCCCGCACCTTGTGCAAGTTTTTACCGGCTTAGCGACCCTGCGTCTTATCTTTAATCTTCTTCGTGCGTTAACACAAACTCGGCACCCGCTAGTAATGCCGTCATTTCTATTTTTTTCTGTAATGAAATCAGAAAACGGTTTCTCGACTCCGCACTTCTTGCAGGTTTTCTTTAACTCAATTATTTCGGCGGATTGTGAGGCCATCATAGACCTCTATTTGTATCTTAAATACCCGTGACGTTCAAGAGAAGGCTCTTCGTCATATTCTTCAGCTTCTTCCTGCTCTTCCTCGTATTCTTCCGGTTTAATAGCTATGATCTGCATGTCCACGCGCACACTAGAATTTTCTTGGCTCTCATGTTTGTTAATTCCGGTAATTTCCCATATAACATCCACGGGGAACTTGTGGCCCACTTGCCATTCGGAAGAGTCCACGTTAAGTTTTTCCAAAATCTTTTCATCCAGGGTTACGCTCAACCCGTGAGGGTACTTCGGCAATTCAGCGGCAAGCGGCGTAGTCATCGCCTCTTGCTTCTCGGCCATTTCCTCTTTAGTAAGCGCTAGACTGATGTATTCCGACATTTTTTTATTATCCTAAAATGGTGTAATTGTAGGTAGATGTATCGGAAGCGGTGCCTACAACCGTGAACCCAGTTCCGGGAGTAACAGTTGACAAGTGGGGGATGGCGCCTACGGTGCCGCCGACAGTTTTCAGCGTAATAATAATGTTGGACCCCGGAGATACGTTCGCATTGGTTACGGTCACTGCGGAAGCCCCGTTCGCCACGAAAGTCCCGGATTGAGGAATATACTGAATGCCTACGCCCACCATAGTGATCGTCGCAGCAGCGGTATAGGTTATAACGAAAGTCGCGGAGCTATTGGCCGGGACTACCGTAACGCCGGATACGGTAACGCCTGTACCGCCCGTTAGGGTGGCCGGCGCATTGGTGTTATTCACGTAAGTATATATGTTCGCGGTACCGATTTTATTTACCAGCCCTGGGGCCGCAGCAATGATATTGGCCGCTGTATCTGTCGTATCTGTGAAAGCAGTGGCAGTTTGTGCACCCCCGCGAGCAGTGTACCCCGAGACAATATCCGCCGCCAGAATAGTCCCTGCCCCTACAGTAGTTAATGCGACCAATGCAGGAATCGTAGTATAGATGTTACTAGTGATCTCAGTGGTGCTCATGTGAGTAAAGGACACTGCCGTGGCGCTCGTCACCTTAACGAAATAATTACCTACTGAAAAAGCAGGAATCAATGTCGTAGCCGGTAGTGTAACGCCTGTCCCAGCAGCTAGGGTTTCGGTGAATGCCGTAGCGTTCTTGATCCTGACAAAGAAAGAATCCCCGACAGTCGCGGAAGGCAGCGCGGCAATAATATTAGCTGCGGTATCAGTCGTGTCGGTATAGTTTGCGGTGGAGCCGGTGCGTAATATCTGACCGCCGACTAATGCCGCGGCAGTAAGCGTACCGGCGCCAACGGTAGAAATCGCTGTCTCAGTGATATTATTTTCTCCGCCGGCCGCAGCTAGGTCAGCTATGAGCCCGGTAGTTGTCGGAAATTGCGTAGCGGCCGGCTGCCCGTTAGCCTGAACGCCATTTACGTAAAGAATTTCACTTCCTGTAAGCGCTGCAAATGTACTCATAATTTAATTCCCTCTTTAATTTTTAAGTTCTTTAGACAGCCTTGCCGCCCTTTTCAATTTCGCCTAGAGGCTCGCCAACATCTTTACTGCCAGCGGTCATCCCTGGTTCTTTTTCGTGTTTGCTGAACATCTTGGACATCTCTTCTTCATGCGCCTTGTGCATTTCCTTATGTTCTCCGTGATGTTTTTTGTGCAATTCCTTCTTCTCACCCTTATGGTGCATGTGCTCCATTTCGTGCTTGGAGTGCATCATGGTCTTTTCGTGAAGATGCTTATTGTGCATCATCAAGCGGTCGTGCATATGCGATGAGTGAACCTCTAGGTTATCGGCTTTTTCTTCGTGTTTGCCTTTACCCTCTTTATGTTCTTTCTCGCCTTTCTTGACGCTCATTTTGCCATGTTCGTCACGTCCCATTTCTGGGCTTTCGTCGTACATTCCGTGATGTTTAGAAGCCATATTATTTTCCTTCGTACATTGATTTCATAATCGTTTTATGCGAGGCGGTATTCTTACTTCCCTTGTGGTGCCATTTCTTCATCGTCTCGGCGCGAATCGCATCGCGTTTTATTTCCGGATTAGAAGAGTGCGCAGCAGCATGAAGTTTAGAAGCCGGAATTTTCTCATCTGTGGGAACCCCAATTTCTCGGTGCAGTTTGCCCTTCTCCCCGCCTGGATGAAAATCTTTAGTCTTCCATTTCTTCTTACCTTCTGACATTACCTTACCACGTCATCCGGCAAGCCACTCTTGTCGGCGCCCATTACTTTTTCCGGTAGTGGCAGAGAATTAATCACCCCTTCCTCGTCACTCCATTCTACCCGCGGAAATGGGGTATAATCCTTCTTGTCCGCTTTGGCTTTAGCAAAACCCAGTGCGTCCAGTTTATCCAAAAGGTCGCTCATGGAGTCGTACGCCTTACGATTCAGCGGAATCATATCCAAACCCGGTTCTTCATCCAGGTAGGTGATTTGCCCGGGAGAAAGGAATCTATCTTTTTTATTAAAGAAACCTTTCCCGCCTACCATAAAACAAGGACGATCCTGTTTTACTTTTGGTATCGTAACTTCCCGTGGACGCTCTAAACTGAGAGCTCCGAGTTGTGTCATGCCGGCCATAAATACCCCTTAGATTATGCAACGTAATTAGAAGGATAGTTCTGAATTTTGGTAGCTTGAGAAGGATTCAGGACTATGTTGGTGGTGATCGTGCCGGCAGTCATTGGTCCGGTAGCGATCAAATAATTTACCCTATAGAAGCGCGGCATAGCTTCACCAAAACCCATATCCGGAGATATTTCCGGTATCTGGAATTGACCGCTAGTTCCTGCGGTCAAATTAGCGACAGGAATCGCGCCGGTTTGTACTATAGTAACGTACGTGCCCGGGGCGTTGCTACCGTTGTCTGGAGCCGCCTGCAACTGAATGGTCATGGTGGCGGCGCCGCCTGCGGTGAAGGTAGTGTTTACGTTCCAGAAGAGTTCCGGAATAGCGATACCGTCGCCCGCGCCAATATCGAATCCGATAAGGGTTGCACCGCTTGCGGTCATGCCGCCGGTCATATTCGGGGCATTGCCGGAACCCGCTCCGGTTACGTCATAAATGTTTGTGCTTGCGGCGGTCGCAGTGACAGCCTGGGCGGTTGAAAGTTGTACTAGTGAATCGAGAAACATGATTTATCTCCTGTGTTAATTTGCTTATTTTCCATTTGTGATTATCAAGTTACCCGAGCTTCATTTGAAACGAGCGCGTCTACGATCCGGATTGGTATGTCACGGAAACCGACCACTGGTGCACCGGCATAATCTCTCATGCTGATTAGCACGTTTTTATCGCGGATAGCCTGGATATCGAGCGCCTCTTGGACCTGACGATTCACGTACAGCACTGGCATAGTGCCTGGTTTTGGATCTGTCGGATCATCAGTTTCTTCGGCATTGAACACGCGGCGCGAGCTTGCGGGTATCTTGCCCATCGCACGGGAGAGATACACAAACAGATCCGGGGGGTTGGTGCCAAGCAGGCCGGCGGTAGTTACGTCGATGTTAGCCAAGCGAACGTTGTACCTCCAGTCATTTATCGTCAGACCGAACTTAATCCGGAAGAATGAAGTATATCCTTCAAATTGATTTCCGTTAGCATCGTACAATGCACGGATATCGCCTTTATCTTCATACACAATGCCGGACGGAGTGCCTTTCGGGAATATTCCGTAAGTGGTCACATCGCCCCAGTTGTTGTAGTAAATAGAAGCATTGTTACTGCCTGTACCGCCGCAGTCAATAACGTTAGCTGCGTTGTACGCAGTAGCGGTATTTACGGTATTGTAGATCGGCGCAAAGCCGGTCATTTGCCCTGGTGAAGTGCCTTCGTTCGCATAAATCAATGCATTCGATACTTGTTGGCTCATGCCTTCGATATGCGCCATGTCTTGCTGATAACGATAGGTCTTGATATCGCCCCAGAGTTCCGCAATCGAGCGATCAACACCAGAGTAGCTTACCAATTCAGTGATGCCGAATTGCATTTGAGCGTTCAGCGCTTTGCTGAAAGCCACACCGATATTAGCGGCACGGAACGTACCTTGCGGCAGTGCGACACCTACGGTTATTTTATGCGCCAAAGGCATGTTGGCTTCTTGCCAGATCATGTCTTTAAGCATTTGGTTACATTGGCTAAGAAGCTGTGCTACGTGCGCAGCCGACCCGTTCGGCTCGCGAGATCTCGCCCAATCTACGATTGAAGGTAAACCTGAAGTTGCCATTTTAATCTGTCTCCTCTACTTTTGGTTGTATCTATTAACTATAAAACATGTCTTGTGGTTTCACCTTTAGCGGCGCTGGGCGATTAGCCGCAACAATCCTGTTGTTCCCGCCATTCCCGTTGTCACCTTCAGTGTTATATTTTTGAATTTGCTTCTGCATATTGTTGATGAAGCGAATCACGTCCGGCTGCAGCCCTAAGCCACTGTTCTTCATCTCAGTGCGAATCTTCGCTATCTGCTCCGCAGTGCCGCCATAAGTCTCGATGGCATCTTTCAAATTGCTGACTGTTTCGACGAGCTTCGCTCCGCCGATTTCAGGATCATTCTTGAATCCTTCAAGCCATTCTTTCTTTTGATTCTCGTGGTACTCTTTATAAAACTGGTCTTGCTTTGCCAGGGAGTCTTGAGTTGCCTGGACCGCCAGATCAATCAGCTTTTGGCCGGTTTCTTGAAAACCTTTATGATCCAGTTTACCAACTTCAATTTCACCAAGTAATTTAGCAAATTCTGAAATAGGAGCTTTATCGAGGTTAACATTTTCCGGAAGCTTAAATTGCTCATAAGTAGGAAGCTCCGTTTTAGTTTCAATAACTGGCTTTACTTCGCCGTCGGTTTTGGCCTTATCTTTTACTGCGTCAGGTTTAATTTCTTTCGCCGGGTCTACAGAATCCGTCAGCGGGGAAACAATCGCCTCAACTGCTGCTGGTGCGGCAATGCTGTCTGCTGTCGGCGCACTAACTACTGAATCGGCAGGTGCCGCGCTCACTACCGTAGAATTACCTGCGGAAGTATCGACAGCCGAAACGGGCGCGGCGGTATCTACCGGCGCTGCCGAAGCAGGGGTAGAAGTCGAAACTGTGGTTATCTGATCGTCTGCCACCTAAAATTTCCCTGAAGAAAAATTGCAATGCCTTTATTATGCCAGATAACATACTGAAAAACAAGCATAAAAATATAGTATTGCCAATAACGGCCCGATATATTATAATGTGACAGATCGTCACCAGTATAACCTGAGAGGTAAAATGAAAGAGTACAGACCGCCTTCCAAAGACACTCTTTCCGAAAGAACTAAACCTGAATTAATGCGCCGCAATTCCTTTCTGGAAATTTACCAGATGTCCACGACTACGTTCTATAAAGAAGTGAAGGCGGGACGACTAATTATAAAAAAGATTGGCCGCTGTACTTATGTGACGCGGGAGCATGCGGAGGCCTGGATGAAAAAACTACGTGAAGATAACTTAAGCAGGACATAGCTGTATGAAAAGAATGATGAAAATAGCGCGTATATCTGATCCTACGAAAACAGAAGAATTTGAATACCTGGACTTAGGCGATGTTAAAAAAGAAAAACATTACGAAAGTCATTTTGTATTCGCAGATAGATCTCTCAAAAACGTGGCGCATTGCGAAGATGACGCTTCCGGTCTCCCGGACCTCACGCAACGATACGCAAGAGATGCTGTGTTCCTAGCCCTTAATGATTACGACATCTTTAGCATAGACGATCTATGTGAAGATAATCTCGTCCGTACCTGAGTCTTTCGGTTTCACGCCGCGCTTACGCGCGTCAGCTTCTACAATCATCTCGTAGAACTTCTCCGGGGCTACTTTCATTATTTCATTAAAGAGCCGGATACCTACTGCCTGAGTGCCGGCGAAGAACGCCGACAGATCAGGCTTGCCAGGCGCAAACGGAGGAGAGAACGTCTGGCAAATCGTTAATTGATTATACAGCCACTGCCGGCCGGCAACAGAACTGGCTAGGGCTTTCGTTATGCCGAGCAGTGTTTGTTCCTCGTCTTCGCGCCTCCTCTTGGCGGCACTGCCCTCGACTATTTGAGTTTGCTCAATGCCAAAGTCCGCGAGTTGCTTACGGTAAATATCATCTGTCATAAAATTACATTATGAATTTCGAGCCGGTTTTGAGTTGGGCGGCCATCGCATTCTCTAGCCGGGTCATGGCCTTCATGTTCGAGAGCTTCTTACCGTTCACGCCCATCGCTTCCAGGAACGCCGCATTATCATGCCATTCCGGAGCGCCGGTTTCTTTAGCGAGCTCACGCGCGGCTGATGCTGCCATCTTCGCGCCATCGATAAATGCTTTCACGCTATCCATTTCGTTCATTATCTCGGTCGGCCGAACGACGGAACCGCGTATCTGTGGGGTTTTTTCTTCTTCGATCATACTGCTTTCGGAACCTCTTTCTGAATAGCGCCAGTCTGGGCGTCTTTTATCTTGGTCAATATATCGCGGACCGCAACCCATTTGAGGCTCTGGAACTGGTGAACCATTTGGCTCGCTGCGTCAATCATGCAGTTCAGCCCTACCATGTAGTCGTTCAGCATTTCGAGTTCCGTTTTCTTTTTCATGCTACGCCCAAAATCTGAGATTGCTCTTTCGTCGGCACCGGGCCGCCGCGCAAAAATGTTTGAATCTGCGCTTGCTTGTCCATATCAATATACATCGCGTAAGAAATATTTTTCACCGCCATAATAAGAGTAACTCCAAATTCATCTTTCTGATTAAGTATAAAATCCCCGCCTTCTTTTATTTTCGCCTGAATGTTATCCCGAGCGATCTCGGCCTTTTCTGGTGTGGTATAAAATAACGCGGTGTTTGCAGATGAATTATTAGGTATGATTACGATCTGGTGCATATTATTTAATCCTTATTATAGAGTTTATCGTATTCTTTAGGTTTCTTCTTTGCGTTCTTATTCGCCGTAGCGATCGCCAGTCCTTCGTTGCCGGTCTTCTTGAGTATGGCCGTAGCTTGATCGGCTGCTTTTTGCGCAGCTTTTCCTTTTAGTTTCTTATTATGCTTTTCAGCAAACTCTTTACCAGACGGCCACGGCATTATACTAATCCTTCCAACATCCCAAGACCAGACCACCCGATCTCCCTCAATTCCACAATGTCTATATCTTCAACTCTTTCTTTCTCAAAATAAACTGCGTCTTCTTCATTAAGAAATATTCCCCAATGTGAAGAAGACGCCTCTTTCATACCAAGCATATGTCCACTGCTTGATAGCGGCCTTTATGCTCGCCTACGGAAAATTGTATTCTGTCACCTTCCATCAAATGCCCTATGCCTGATTTCTTCATCTGGTTGATATGGACGAAAACGTCCTTGCTCCCGTTGTTGGGGACTACGAAACCATATCCTTTGTCAGCAGAAAAGAATTTTATAGTTCCTGTAAAGACTTCTGGTTCGTTTAGTGCTTCAGGCATATATTCTCTCAAATAAATTCATTGTGTAAACGCAAGCATATATTTTATTAAAATATATTGCAAATACTTTTTTACGTAGCCGGAGTCTGGCTCGTGAGCACGCCTTTCGTGAACGTCATGCTGCCATTAGCCCCGCCGCCGGTCAGTTTTGCGGTAGTGATAGTTGCCGATACGCCGACCGTGTTAAGTACCGAGCTTGTGAATCCTAGTTGCGCGCCGAGCGTAACTTCAGAAACACTACCCGCCAGTGTATCAGGATTTCCGATCAGCGTGCTGGTGGTTTCATTTTGGATCTGAGCGTAGGTTATTGCTCCTGGCGGTATGCTGCTGCCATCAAAAAAGACATCACCGACCTGCCCATTCAACGAGGTGACGCCCTTTCCGGCGCCGGCTTTACCGCCTGACGTTCCTTTGGCTGATCCGCGTGGAAGGGTCGAATTTGCCATGGATTACAGTCTTTGTCCCGGGCCTGCTTGCGTCCCGAGCATTGCCTGAACTGCGTTTTGCCCAGAACCGATGTCTACGTCAGAGAGATCAGAAGCCGCACTCGCCCCCTTACTTGCTGTATCGGCTATGCTGTTCATCGCCGCCAATTTCTGTTGCTGCTGTTGCTGCGCTGCGCGTTGCTCACGCACATGCGCGACGAATTCCGGCCCGTGAAGGTACTGTTCTTTCACACCCAACATGCTTTGATAATCGCGCAGAATAAAATCCACATCCAAAGGATCTAACGCTTCGGGCTTTCCTAATTGCGCTAACCCGCCAGCCATCTTTACTAGGCTCTCGGCTCCCGTAAGATTCGCTGCTTTCTGCGCAATCGCCAATGCCGAAATAAAAGAAACATCCAAAGGGTCGCCTTGAAGCGATTTTGGTTTTGGCGCGATCATTTTTTTACGTTGTAGTATTGCAAATACCCGCTGCAATTTTTGCTGCAACCCTCCGAGAAGATTATCAATCACCGGACCGATGATGGCGATTTTTTCACTGACCTTAGCCGTTATCTCTGTGGCTGTTTTCTCGGTCATCGGTTCGCCAGAAATTATAAGCATGAACAAGTCATTAAATAATCCCACCTTAATTCGCTGCTGAATAGCCGCGATATCTTGCGTAATATAGTTCAACTCGAATTGTTGCTCATATATTGAGCGCATACCCTTTCCGGCGCTGACCTCGTTCAAGTATGTAACCATCCCTGGGAGCTGCGACTGTGGATGGTTCTTGAGTTCCGCATTTGCTATCAGCGGCGGCCGTAGACCTTTCTCGACACCTTCCGCTTTTCTTTCCGTCATCACCTGAAGCTGAATCACATCCGGCAAAATATCCATGCCTGGGGAGCGACCGTAAGCATCGTTCGATTGCGTCGACCAGCGGGTGGCGGTGAATGGCGCTTCCATATATCCGCGCATAGCCAGAGGGTACTTCGTACCGGCGCCGTACATCCAGTACGTTTCCCTGAAAACGAAATCTCCTTTAATTCTTCCTACGCCATTGCCTTGATCTCCTACCGGGTAATTCGGTTCTACACTGTGCGCGACTAGCCTTTCTGTCGTCAACGCGCCGCCTTTTTCACCCCACAGTTTTTGTACGTCCGGCGAACAATTATCCAGCCCGAACATATCAACCATCTGCAATACGGTCATAACAAATATGCGATACAGTCCGTCTACCCGCATTGTCGAACCCGATGATAAGTAGTATTCCCCAACGCATGGTGTATAGCACCTGATTAGATCTTTCGCGTCTTCGTAAATGATGTTGACTGAAGTACCATAAACGACAAGGTCCTCAATTTCTTGTGTTATAGCAGAATACCAATTCGACCGCGCCAAAACACGATACACTAGCTCTTCGGTAGTATCCAGCCATTGCCGTGCTTCATCATCTAATTGCGTTTCCTTCATCGCCGGAACAAGCTTAAACCACGGCCTAGACGGCGAGCATAAGCCGCTGACGATCCCGCCTGCACACACCCTAGCCGCGAAAGTCGCAGTTGGATCAAGAATGTTGTTATTTATTTCCAGTCCCCGAGTCATCGTGTTCGGGGACGGAATGCCTCCAGCCGATTGCGTGAGCCATATAGAGCGCCGCGGCAGTATGTACCGCGCCAGGTCCGAATAATTCTGAATCCACCAGCTATCCCGCCACGTGCGGAGCATAGCGAGATTGCTTTCCAGGTGCCCGCGCAACACGCTCCAATCTTTCTCGCTGATCTTTTCTTTCGGCGGGTTCTTGCTCGCTTTGATTGGCTGCTTGCTTAACGTCTCAGGGGATGCCTGCTCAAGCCAACTGGTCGCTTCGTCTTTCATGCTAAGTGCCATCTAGCTTGGACCGAGAAGGCTGGCTTTCGATGTGGCAGAACCGTCAAACTGAGCGCCACCGTTTTGCGCGGCCAATGCCGCTGCGGCTTTTGCACCGACATTCGATGCCGAAGCCATACTGGAAGAGTTAGCTAAACTCGCTGGGTTTGCCGCAGGGGGTATAGGGGGCGTTGCCGGGACTTTCGGCGCCGGAGGGTGTAACACGTCCGCAGCACCTTGCAAAAGTTCCGTCGGGCCTTTAACATAATTGAAATTAAGGAATTTCCCAACGGCTGCGCTCGGCATTACTCTACTCCATAAAGCCTTTATTATAGAGTAAATCCCTAGGTAATTCAACTGGTTGGTTTAAATGCCCATTTAGTGTTTCTGGGGATGATAGATAGTTATTTACCTGATACAAGAGGCGGGTTAATCTGTAGTTCCAAGTCCTCTAATCCTTTTATCGGTTTTGTGCGATATCCGATTCCTCTCCGCCGGCGGTCTATCTTACAAACTCCCCCGGCTTTAATCTCAATACTTCTTTCCACGTTGTATGTACTCCCTGCTTAATGGCCGATAATCGCCATAGCGTTGCACGGGCGAGGTGCGCACATCTGAAATTTTCCAGCCGTCTACGTACTCCGGTTTCTTCTCGACAGTAGAGTGGAACGTGCAGGCCAGCGCATCCAAGAAATCCGGCGAGCGACCGATCTTCGCCTTTAGCAAATCCTTCGGTTCGAGTATCATCTTATCGCCTTTGAACGTATAAGTGCTTTGAGTCAATTCTGCCACCAATTCCTTCACAGGATACAGCGCCCCGCCGCGTTTTATCCATTCTACCAACTCGAAGATCATCTCGCTTCTTTTATTCGCGTACCGCTCATTCGACGCCTTGCCGGCGAACTGCACACTTATCGGCGGAATACCGAGCAGCATGAGCTGGTCTATCCATGACGACCCGGTGCCGCCGGTGGCGTCCACCATTATTGCGTCTGCCTGCCATTGCCTGTACTTTCTCGCCGCGTGCCCCGCGCCTTCCGGCCCGTGAATATTTCTAAACTGCATTGGCTTAAACGTCTGGAGCCCTTGGCGCGGAAATATTACCGACGAATCCCCGCCGTCACGCGCCACGTCTACCCCGAGCACTTTAGGATGATTCTGGTAATCCTGTTCTGCATATAGCCGCTTCATCGCATCTTCAACCTCCTCGACACTAATCAGCGCATTGAAAGATGTAGGCGGGAACTGCCCAAAAACGTTTACTAATACCCATGGAGAATCGATCCCGTATTTTTGAATTTGTTCATTCGCCCATTCAATTTTTACCCGCGGCGTTCTGTTCGGGTCGCCTGGCGCGGAAGATATTTCTACTACGTGCCATAAGTGCCGATCCCGAGTGCAGGCGTTGTACAACGGACCACTTAGGTGCGTCGGATTTCCAGCTTGTACTATGTGGCCTTCGACGCATGATGACAGCATCGCATCAACACTCGCCATCACTGCTTCCGGTATGCCGCCGCTCTCGTCAGCTAGGCAAAGGGCATAGTCAGCGTGCAAGCCGGCCAAAGTGTTCCCCTGTTCTTCTGCGTTCGCGGACTTCGACCATGGACGCGCTGACATCCACCACGTCTCCGGATGTTCTTTTGAAAATATCCGCGTTTTGGTGTAAGTGAACATTTCCTTCAAAAGTGGCGATCGACTCTGCCAAAGAGCCATTTCCGACCAGAGATTATCTGATAAGTTATCCGCGGTTATCGAAGTTGCCACGATTTTAGGATGCGGCCGTGTCAGCAAGAAGTTCCATGCGAGCCACGCGAGAACACAGGTCTTGCCGGGGCCACGACATGCCTTTAGTGCGATACGCTGCTGGGTAGGAAATGCCTGCAATATTTTTTGTTGCCAGAGATCGGGTTTGGCGCCGAACACTTCTTCAACGAAAATATCCGGGCGATCTTTCCAAAGTTTGAATCGCGCCGCGAGTTCGTTAATATTCATAAAAACTTCTTCAGCTTCTTCACCAGCGCTTCGGCCGTATGCGCCAGCCGCATCGTCCCTGCCACCAATCCGCTATCTACGCATAGAATAAAAAGCCCGGCCGGAAAATGTACGTATATCCAATTCATAGGATACCTTTCGGCTGCAAGCGCTTCATCCGGTTCGCCTCCTCGTCGATTATTTCTAAGGCGTAGCGCTCGCCGTGCATGTCGCACACGCGTTTAGCCATCTCGATTGAATAATAAAATCTCCTGACTCCCAGCAATCTGTAATATTCAATAATCTTTTCTCGCATGGCCCTATTGTACTTTGTTTCGTGCATAAAAGCAATAATACTAAATTTCGTATTTTATTTTTAGAAAAATTTTATAAAAAATATGTAGAATGCGAAATGCCAAAAACTATTAATCTCCGGAATCTTAGAACTCGCCGGGGATAATTATATAAAAAAAAAAAAAAAAAAAATTAAAAAAAAAAAAAAAGAAATAATAAAAAAAAATAACCTTTTAAAAGAAAGAAAACAATAAAATTACCAAAAAACCCCTTCCACATTTT
>Ga0116226_10000327_pt1 | contig 40041 bp, 33 predicted proteins | sample S1TSphfallax_FD_89692 | JGI IMG/M metagenome (GOLD analysis project Ga0116226, IMG submission 89692) | Host-associated microbial communities from peat moss isolated from Minnesota, USA - S1T2_Fa - Sphagnum fallax MG | ecosystem: Host-associated > Plants > Peat moss > Unclassified | place: USA... | reverse complement strand
GACAGAGGCTTGGATAGACTTATCCATGTTCTCAATGATGTCTAATAGGCTTGAAAGCCTTAAAAAGAGTAAAAAACACGCTGACAGGGCTGCTTGAATATTTTCAAACACCCTCTAAGAGGCTCCAAAGGTTTGTGCCTTAAAGTCAGGCTCACAAATATTGAGAAAAGACGTGACAAGTGGGGAAGTGATGAGCCGCAGCCAATCATCGTGAGTTTAACAGAATTTTATGTGACTTTTATTTCGTTCCTAAGCTTTAAATGTAGAATTTCCCTTTATGGCATTGAACTGGAGTTTAGAGAAAAAATATAAATAGATGAAAATTTAAAAAAAACAGCTATAATTTGAACTAAAACTAAACTCTAAATGAGGAGTTCAAATGATGGCTAACTTCATCATACAAGATTTGATTTATTTTCGCCAGAAGATCAAAGCGACATTTAGTAACAGTCAAGAGGCGCTGATCAGTCTAATCGATGGATATGACCCCCTCTTGTCAGCCGTCAGCTGTGGGAGCTTTCGCTTGAGCGCAAATGTCGCTCTATTTGCGTTAGGTGAGTTGGTTAAAAATAAATAACCTCTAAAACAGGAGCAGTGCTTCCTCCCAGGTAAAGGGGGGGGGGTCCGCGCTGTCTATCTTATGAACACGTTAAAATTATGCGATGCCATTGATTGGCAACTACAGCTTGCCGGAGTGAAGGGAGAAGATGCAGAAATTGTCAAAAAATGTGTCGCCCGTTATACACATGGAGAGGGGATAAAAGAGGAATTATGTTACCTTTTTTATCGAATATGCAATGCAGCTAAGCGTCTGTTTGGCCAGCCATCGGACTGGCAGCTCGCACAAAAAGCCCTTGAAAACCACGCCTTTTCTTATATTCCTTTTCCTTGCCGTGGTTTTGCTAAACAAAGGCTGCAAGCAGAAGTGCACTTCCTCGCAGGAAAAGTGCTTCAATTTTTAGTTTGGGAAAATGAAAAAAAACTTGGAGTTCCAGAGTTTGCAAAGGCTTGGATAGAATATCGAATCAATGCTGTAAAAAACGTCGTCGCTCAAGCCTTACACGAGGTCCTCCAAGATCTTAATTTGCAGGATTCGATTCTTGAGATCGCTAAAAAGTTACTCAACCTTTGGCCCAGCGATGTGAAATTATTGCTGATCACGCTGATCCGTTCTATCCATCCATTGCCGAAAACCTCTCCACTTCTTGAGAAACCAACAGTTTCGCAATAAATTTTCGATTTGCATAAAGGTAATCGATCCCTGAAAACACAGTGTAAATCGTCGCCATAGTCACGATCATCGTACTCGTCACATGCAGAGTCTCTTCGGGTAAATTTCCGAGAGAATAGGGAATGAAAAGGAGGATGACCCCAAACGCAGAAAGCGCTTGAATAACAGCTTTGAGCTTACCGCTCAGACGCGCGCCTAAGGCAAAGCCTTTAAGGGCGCAGATAGTTCTCAACGTGCTGACAACAAAATCCCGATAAAGCAAGATGAAGATGAGAATCATGGGAAGGCTAATAGGGGGAAGGGTAAAGGTCAAAAAGACTGAAATATGGTGAATGCTATCGGCCATGGGATCCAAAATTTTTCCCAGATCTGTGACTTCATTATACTTACGTGCAATATAACCGTCACAGGCATCCGATAGTTCTGAAATCGCTAGGAGAAAGAGAAGGATATAGGGAAGGGTCACGAGAGGAATGTTGAAAGTCTCGTACTCAAGATAAACGAGTAAGAAAAGAGGGCTGATGAACAGGCGAATCAATGTAAGATAATTAGCCTTGTTCATAGAATTGACAGCGCGGAAACCCGCGACTTCAGTCGCGGGACTTCAGTCTTGGGGAGAAGCACCGACCCTGTTGTTGTATTTTTTAGATTTTTTTTTGACAAAAATCATGAATTGACAGCGCGGAAGCCCCTGCCTTCAAGCAGGGGAGGAAACGCTGCTCCCATTGAAATATGTCTTAATGTTAAAGTTTCCAGGCAAGAGGAACTTATTCACTCACCTGACGCAAAGAGAGTGGCATTTCGTCAGCCCAAATGTCACTCTCTAAATCCCATTGAACGACTACAAGCCATTTGATTATATTGCTTCTCTTAAAAAAGGTCAATCAACTTTTTATAAATATCGATGTAAATATCTGAGGGGTGGTTCCAACTTAAATCCATTTTCATTCCATGGATCATTAACTTGCGCCATTTTACCGGATTAGTAAACCAGCAATGAATGGCGCGATTCAATGCAGAATCGATCCCTTGGGCATCAGGCCGATCAAAGGTGTATCCATTGGTCTCTTCAAAGGGCTTGCCGGAGGTATCGACGTCAAAAATCGTATCTGCAAGCCCTCCTGTTCGCCTCACAATCGGAACCGTTCCGTACTTCAAAGCAATCATCTGAGTGAGTCCACAAGGCTCAAATAGCGAAGGGACAATGAAGATGTCGCATCCAGCATAAATCAAGTGGGCCAATTCTTCTTGATGATGAAGCGTTAAGCTGACGTGTGGGTCATCCCCGTATTGGTGTTTCAGTCGGTGAAATTCAGCGCTAATGCTGGGGATAGGGCTGCTCCCCAATAAGACAAATTGACCTTTTTTCTCAGCAATATGGCCCATGGTATATTTGATGAGATCGATCCCCTTTTGAGGAATAAGGCGTGTAATGCACCCCACAATGGGGCGAAAGTCCTCTACCAAATTAAGTTTTTCACGCAAGAGTGTTTTAATTAAGCCTTTCTTATCAAGAGTGCTGTCACCCGTCATGTTCGCAGAAATTTCGCGCGAAGAATAGTGGGCGGGGAGGAAACGATCGATTTCTGGATTCCAATAAGAGTAATCAATGCCATTCAAGACCCCTTGGAATCTATCTTGGTGACGAGAAAGCGTCGACTCTAGTCCCTTCCCCCCCTCGGGGGTCAAGACCTCTTTCGCATAGTTAGGAGAAACGGTCGTCGTAAAGTTGGAATAGACAATCCCCCCTTTGAGAAGGTTAATTAAATGGGGATAAACATGATCTTGCATGTTTTCTGGTTTCAGATAAAGGACACCGTCTAAGCCAATCCTGGTGAGATCGTCCGTTGTGCATCTTCCTTGGTAGTTCATATTGTGGATTGTCAACAGTGTGCGAGGCTTAGCCATGCCAATCTTTTGATACATATCAACATAAAGGGGAGCAATCGCTGCGGTTTGCCAATCGTGTAGATGGAGGATATCGGGATTTAAACGACGCTTGTAGATGTATTCGATCGCAGCACGAGAGAAATAGAGAAAGCGTTCAATGTCATCATCGCATCCATAAAAACAGCCTCGATTAAAGAAAAAGCGTGGATGGTGGGGATCGATAAAATAAACTCTTAGGTCTTCCACTCGTCCGATCCAGATCGTATTCGAGTACCATTCGCCCTGGTAAAATGAGAGGAGGTTTTTTGTCTCAACAACGAGGTTCTTGATTTGTTCCGTCTCTATGCAATCGTACTTTGGGATGATAATATCGACGTTGTGCCCTTTCCAAGATAGCTCGCGGCAAAGGCCTAATACAACATCTCCTAATCCCCCGACTTTTGCAAGGGGGGCTAATTCTGAGGCAATATGGATGATATGCATGACGGGGGAGGTTCCCTGTAAATATGGGGTCGTTTCCGATAAGAGGTCGTATTAAAATAAAAGAGCAGAGTCATAGACTCCCAGTTAAGGAAAACAAAGGAGAGACGATGAATCTGCTGCAAGCCTTCTTATTCACTCACGTGACGCAAAGAGAGTGGCATTTTCTCTTAGCCAAAGCCCTGGGCTTCTAAGAATCCCGGGAGCTTTCGCATGGCCCAAATCCAATTTTTATGGGTATAGACGAACTTGTGAACTAGCTGTAGCCTCTAGATGTGCTTTTGGAAGAATAATTACCAGTCTCTCCCCTACTTGGCTAGAGGTCAAAAGATCCCAAGTGCTGATTATGAATTCTCCTCTTGTGCTAAATGGCCTATTCGTGATTTATTTGATACAATCCTTAAAGAAGCCCTAAAATACGTCAAAGGCGACGACATGATCTTTGCTCCCAATGATAACAAAATCCGAAAAAAAGGTAAAAAGATTCCTTATTTCTGACTTGAGTTTCTAAAATAGAAAATGGCAAGGATCTCGTCACTAAAGAAACAGCTAAAAGACTTGCTGAAACACTCAACTTTGACTATCGATGATTAACAGATCCCTAACAGCGAGTCGCAGCTTCCATGAGACGCTGTTGCATATATTTCCATGCTTCATAGGAGCGATCTGCTTCTGCCATCATCTGATAGAGCTCTCCCTCATTCACTTGCGACGATAAGTAAAAAGAAGGGGAAGAACCCACATAGTGAGAATAAATGGGGCTATGGCTGCGAGAGGCTTGGGCGGGTGGCTGAAGATCCCACTCTGGAAGTTGCAACTGAAGGTTTTTATCAATAAAAGGCTTAGAGGGACCGCCAATCTTATATTGGGACAGCTTATCTGGGCAATATTCAGAATCCGACATCTTTCCCTCCTACGGCAACATGGCTTTCCTTATCTGTAGCGTTCCCGAAGAATTTCAATCAAGAAAATTCAGTCAAAGACCAATCGACGGGCTGTTGATCTCGTCGTTGCAAAAGCTCATTGATTTTAGAAAAGTGGCGACAACCAAAAAATCCTTGATGAGCGGAATAGGGAGAAGGATGCGCGGCAGTTAAAACAATGTGATGGGAAGAGATCCCTCGCTGGCACAAAAAACGACATTTATCTTGAGCAGACTTTCCCCAAAGGACAAAAATGACCGGATCTGTGCGCCTTTCCAATTGACGAACCACAGCATCGGTCAAACGCTCCCAGCCTTGCCCGTGATGAGACATGGGTTCCCCTTGACGCACAGTTAACGTTGCATTAAGCAATAAGACCCCTTGGCGAGCCCAAGAAAGCAAGCATCCGTGCGGGGGTTTAGGAATGGCGAGGTTTGTTTCGAGCTCTTTAAAAATATTTTGCAAAGACGGAGGGAACTTGACCCCCTTGGGCACGCTAAAGCTTAAGCCATGCGCCTGGCCAGATCCATGGTAAGGATCTTGACCCATGATCACCACTCTGACTTGATCAAAAGGGGTTTGATAAAACGCATTAAAAATGAGCTCGCGGGGGGGATAAATGAAAGAAGGGGCTGTACGAAACTCCTTTTCAACAAACGTTGCCAAACGGGTCACATAAGCCTCTTGCAATTCGTCCCTTAGCTGCTCCTGCCAACTGGGCTCAAGAACAAAGGGAGTAAAAGAAGAATAAAGATCCCCCATCCTCCTATCCTTTGATGTAAGGAGAGGTCAAGGCCCGCCCTTTCCTTTCCTTCTCCATCTCTTTCAGAAAATCTTGAACGTCAATTTCCCCGTGGACAACATTGTCGCGTGTGCGCAAATTCGCTGTCTGATGGGCCACCTCCTGGTCCCCAATCGTCAAGATGTAATTTGCTTGTGCAAGCTGTGCATTCCGCACTTTTTTACTGACTGATTCCTGTGAGGCGTCAAGTTCCACATGGAAGCCCTCTTCCCTGAATTCTTGAGCGAGTTGTTGCGCATAAGGTTCATGGCGATCTGCAACGGTCAACAGGCGGACTTGCAAGGGGCTTAACCACAGGGGGAATTTACCCGCATAGTGTTCAATGAGAATTCCCAAAAAGCGCTCGATTGATCCAAATAAGGCACGGTGAATCATCACTGGCCGTTGATGCGATCCGTCGGAGGCCGTGTACTCTAAATTGAATCTTTCTGGTAAGGCCATGTCCAACTGGATGGTGCCGCATTGCCAGCTCCGGTGGATCGCATCGCGAATATGGAAGTCAATTTTCGGCCCATAAAAAGCTCCTTCCCCTTCGTTGATTCGATAGGGATAGCCCATTTGGTCCAAAGCTCCCTTCAATCCAGCAGTCGCCTGTTTCCATTCCTGATCCGATCCAATCGTATTTGCTATAGGACGAGTGGAAAGTTCGAGTCGATAAGTGAGCCCAAACGTAGAATAGATTTCATGGGCAAGGGCAATCACCGCCGCGATTTCTTGTTGAATGTCGGCAGGCTTCATGAAAATGTGAGCATCGTCTTGATGGAAACCACGTACACGAAATAGACCTGAAAGCGATCCAGAAGGCTCATAACGGTGGACATTGCCAATTTCAGCGATCCGCAAAGGAAGAGTGCGATAACTATGGGCATGCCCTTTATAGTAGAGCATACAACCTGGACAGTTCATAGGCTTGATGGCAAAGTCTCGTTCTTCAATCTGCGAAGTGAACATGTTCTGGCGGTAATTGTGCCAATGACCTGAGATTTCCCAAAGTTCCCTTGTCATAAGGGAAGGCGTTTTAATTTCAACATATCCACTGCGGTTGAGTCGTTCGCGAATATAAGCAAGGAGCTGGTTCCAAATGATCAGCCCTTTGGGATGAATGAAAGGCATGCCTGGGGCTTCCTCTTTCAGAGAAAAGAGGTCAAGCTTTGGCCCAAGGACTTTATGATCCCTTTTCTTTGCCTCTTCGAGCTGCTGCAAATGCTCTTTAAGCGATTTGCGGTCCGGATAAGTGATGGCATACACACGGGTTAACATTTCATTCTTTGAATCACCTCGCCAATAAGCGCCTGCTGTTTTCATGACTTTTAGCGCTTTAATTTTCCCCAAATTGTAGAGATGAGGGCCTCGGCACAAATCAAAAAATTCTCCCTGGCGGTAAGCGCTTAAAGGAACGCCCTCTTCAAAACTTTGAATCAGTTCACACTTGTAAGGGTTATGAGCAAATAAGCGCAAGGCCTCTGCTTTGCAAGAGATGACTTCTCTTTGCGAGAGATAATTAGAGGCGACAATGGCCTGCATTTCTTTTTCAATCCGCTCAAAATCGGTCTCTGAAAGGGTCAAATTTGCAAAGTCATAGTAGAATCCATGCTCAATCGGAGGGCCAATGGTGGGTTGGGCATCGGGCCACAGGCGAAGAATCGCTTGGGCTAAAACATGGGCTGATGTATGCCAAAAAATTTCTTTCCCTTCAGGATCATCAAAATTCCAAAGAATGACTCGATCTCCATCCCGTAAGCAATGGGAAAGATCCACTGTTTTTCCGTTGACAGAAGCGCCGACCGCTTCATGGGGCCCCTTTAAATTTAATTTATCTGCTAAGTCTTTAGCAGTGCTCCCAGGAGGAAGCTCTACGGATGATTGGTCTCTTAGATGAATGAGCATACTCTATATCCTTTGCCTAATGAGGGTGAATCAAGAATTTTATCCCCATTTCAATTTAAAAACTCACCTGACGCAAAATCGCATTCTTGAAGTAAAATGGGTATATCATACTCACGACTCAATTTCAAGACATAGAACAAAGAGAGACAACGGTTGAAACGCAATGGCAAATTGTGATATGACTCCGTTTCGAGGGAAGGAAAAGATGGAACAGAGAAAATTTGATATTGCGGTATTGGGAGGAGGTCCAGGGGGTTACCCTGCTGCCATTCGAGCTGCTCAGCATGGAAAATCGGTTGCTCTTATTGAAGCTAAGGAGATGGGAGGAACATGCTTGAACCGTGGATGCATTCCCTCCAAAGCTCTTATTGCAGGAGCAGAGTTTGCAGGGAGACTAAAACAGGCTGCGGAGTTTGGAATTGACATTTCTGGGGTTGAGGTTCATTTTTTCCGTTTGGCCCATCATAAAGATCGGGTCGTTGAAAAAATGCGTCAAGGGCTTGAAGGGCTTATCGCAGCCAACAAAATCACCGTTTTTCGAGGTTTTGGAAAGCTCATCTCTCGCCATGAAATCAAAGTGTCTGGAAAGGAAATTACTGTCGTTGTCGCTGATAAGATCATCATCGCCACTGGCTCTGAACCACGCCATATTCCCGCTTTTCCTTTCGATGGGGAACGCATTCACGATTCAACCTCGCTTCTTGCGTTGACAACTTTGCCAAAGAAAATCCTCATCATTGGGGGAGGGGTTATTGGATGCGAGTTTGCCTCGCTTTATGCGCACTTGGGAGTGGATGTCACGATTTTGGAGCTTCTCCCTCGCCTGATTTCCACTGAAGCGTTAGAAATCAGTCAGGCCCTGACCCAAGCCTTTACAAGAAAAGGGATCAAGGTGATCACTCAGGCACGCGTTCAAGGCATCGAGCGCACTCAAACGGGAATTCAGGCAATCATGGAAGGAGGGAGCTCATTGAGCGCTGATTGCTCCTTGGTTGCCGTTGGACGTTCCTTAAATACAAAAGGGATTGGATTGGATAAGGCAGGGGTGCTCGTTGAGGAGAATGGCTTGGTTGTTGTGAACCAAGAAATGGAAACAACAGTGGATGGAATTTACGCGGTAGGAGATATTGCCTCTCGATGGTGGTTGGCTCACGTGGCTTCTCATCAAGGGATGATTGCCGCTGAAAATGCCTGCGGCAGGCACGCTTGGATGTTCTACAATGCCATTCCCTCAGTGATTTTCACTGATCCCGAGATAGGTTCGGTTGGTTTAACGCTTCAAGAGGCGATCAAACAAGGTTATCAAGCAAAAGTAGGGGCCTTTCCTTTTCAAGCTTTAGGTAAATCTCAGGCGACGTTGCAAACGGACGGATTTGCACAAATTGTTGTAGAAGAGAAGACAGGGCAAATTCTTGGTGCGCAAGTCATCGGACATGAAGCTCCCACGTTGATTGCCCAAATGACGTTGGCTATTGCAAATGAATTAACAGTGGAATGTGTTGTAGAAACCATTCATGCTCACCCGACGATTTCCGAAGTCTGGGGAGAAGCAGCATTAATGACGCAAGGGCTGCCGATTCATTTACCTCCCCGCCAGAATAGTTATCATTCTAAAATTTAATCCTCTTTTAAAGAGATGCCTGAGCAAGATCCATTTCAGTTCTATCCCTCGACAAAGACGAGACGGTTAAACATTCTCCCTCCGCATCCAGAGCAAGAGATAGAAACGGATCAAGCTGTCAAGCAAGGGCGTTTTCCCTCTTGGTTGCATCGTCGCTTTCCTGAGGGGAACCGACGACAGGAGACGAAACACATTTTGACCCAACATCGCTTACATACCGTGTGTGAAGAGGCCAAATGTCCTAATTTGCCCGAGTGTTGGTCGCATAAAACCGCGACCTTTCTCGTTTTGGGCAAAGAATGTACCCGCAATTGTGGGTTTTGCAATATCAACTTTCGCAAAGACCCTTCCGCTCCCGAGCCAGATGAACCGCTTCGATTGGCTGAATCGGTTAAGGAGCTACAACTCAGGCATGTGGTCATTACAATGGTGGCACGTGATGATTTAGTGGATGGAGGGAGTGGCCATTTAGTTTTGGTCATGGAGGAGGTGCGGCGAATAAATCCTGGAATCACTATCGAGGTGTTAACCTCTGATTTTGCTGGAGATAAACAAGCGTGGCAAAGGGTCTTAGAAGCGTCTCCTCAAGTCTTCAATCACAACATTGAAACGGTACGCGCGCTAACCCCTCGAGTACGCCATCGAGCCACCTATGACCAAACGCTTGAGCTCCTCCGTTATGTTGCCTCTCATCGTCTTCATGCCGATTTAAAGGTCAAGTCAGGCTTAATGGTAGGGCTGGGAGAAGAAGAAGAGGAGGTGTATCAGACATTAAGGGATCTCAAAAAAGCGGGTTGTGATATCGTCACCATGGGGCAATACTTGCAGCCCCACCCACGAAAATTACGGGTGAAGTCCTTTGTTGCACCCGAATTATTCAAGGCATATGAAGCTTATGGATATGAACTAGGATTCTCTTCCGTTTATTCCGGCCCTTTTGTCCGTTCAAGTTATCATGCCCATCTTGCTTTATCGCCGCAGATCCAAGGAGGATTGCATGAATGCTGACTCCTCTCCCCTTTTTGACCATTTTCCCGTTATCGATGCAGTGGATCATCAGATCTTAATGCACCGTGATGTCCACTTCGGGGGGCTATTTTCTGTCATGCTGGATTACTATCGACAAGAAAGAAAGGGGATCCAACCTGAATTTAGCCTTTCACGAATTGAACGGTTGGCTGCTTTACAAGAAGGCTTCAGAGAAAATCTAGCTGCCTTATTTCTAGCTGCGCATGAAATTCAACAGGTCGCTGATGCGCGCGATGCGTATCGAAAGCTCAGGGCAATTTATGAAGTGAAAAATGCGAAGACTTTCCATCCACGGTTAATGGCTGATTTGATTCTTAGCGAAGAGGGAGAGCCTGAAGGAGAAATCGCAGCTATTGCGGCCGAAAAAGAGAAGATCGTTCCTTCGCTCCTCGATCTTTTGCGGAGCGAAGCCTTCTACGATCCTCTATTTCCTGGATATGGTCAAGCTCCCATGCTTGCTGTTGAATGTCTCAGCCGCATAGGGGATAAAAGAGCGATTATTTCTTTGTTCGAAGCGCTCGGACAAGGAGATTTTTTTGCTGATGATCAAATCATTAAGGCGCTTAAGGCCATTGGAATGCCCGCTCGCGATTTTTTGCTTCATGTCTTGAAGGGGCGTCCCCTGAATGAAGACAATGAGAAGGCTGTGATCGCTTTGATTGCTTTTAAAGATGACGAAGAAGTGGCTCGCCATTGCTTCGATTTATTGCAAGAACCTGATGTTCAAAAAGACCCCTGCCTGCCCACCTATTTGATTCTTGCCTCAGCAGGACTCAAAGACCCCGTTCAACGGAAAACGTTTGAGGCTCTTGCTAAAGATCCTCATTTTTTTCCTCTTCTATCGAAGGACATCAAAGGGATCGTGCATGATTGGGCGGACCACATTCAGCAGGTTTAAGCGTCTCATATTCTGGTTTAAAACATAAATCTACGGCTATAAATGCTTTGTAATACTCCAAGCGCCATCATGGTAGACAGAATCGAAGATCCACCGTAAGTTACTAGGATTAAAGGAACACCGGTAATAGGCAAAAAGCCGCACATCATGCCGATATTCACCAAAATATGCATCGCCAGATAGACCGCAACTCCTGCCGATAAAAGACGTCCAAAGGGATCTTGAGTGACAGCAGTCACTTGGAAGCTGAAGTAAATTAGAGCATAATAAAGAACCATCAGTAAAAGCAATCCCAAGAGCCCAAATTCTTCTCCAAAGGCAGGAAAGACTGAATCAGTATAAGGAGCGGGTAGCCAACCTCTTCCACTAAATTCGCTTTTCCTCCATCCTGTCCCTGTCATTCCGCCAAGGGCGATGGCTGTCAAAGCGGCCTTTTGGTGGTGAGTCGCTGGATTTAGGCGATTGAATTGGTAATCTTTGAGAATTTGAGTTGCATAGGGTCGCAGGGTTTCGTGGGGCAAAATATTCAAAAAGATCAGGGCAATGAGAAGAAGCGCACTTCCTCCGAGAACTGTTATCCATTTGATGACCGATCGACGCAAATCGCCAAAATAAAACATGACAAGAGTGATCGGAAAAAGGACGAGAGCTGTTCCCAAATCGGGTTGTTTGAGAATCAGGAGGAAGGGAATGCCCACAATAATCCCTGCATAAAAAGTGGTGCTCCATGCCCAAGCGACAGCTCTACGCCTTTCTAGAAACCAACTTAATGCAATCACGACAATAAATTTAGCGCATTCCGACGGTTGAAAGCTAGCATTGAGAAGGGGAATGCGATACCAACGGTGAACACGCTGAATAGAGTCTGTGAAAAATAATCCGATGAGAGAGATCACCATCAGAGTATATAAAATCCAGGTCCATTCCCTCAATTTGTTGTAGTCAAATCCGGCGCATAGGATGTAAACAACAGATCCGATAAAAAACCACTGGATTTGGGTTCGGACCATAGGAGTGAAAAAGGGTTCATTCACCTGATCAGAAGAGGAGTGGATTGTATGGGAAGAAATGACAAGCAAGCTAATGAGCATGAGGCTCATGATGACGGGGATGACCCTAAAATCAAGCCGAGTAAGATAGCGTGAGCTCCACATGAGATGTCTTGGTGATAAAAAACGTGAAAAGAGAGGGTAACAAGAGGAGATTAATGATGAAAGTCATTTTTATTCCACGAAACGTCGGACAAAGTCCAAAAGATCATTTTGAACCATGCCTACAAACAAACACCCTCGTTGTCAACTTTATGAAAGGAATAGAATGGGACTTGAATTTGAACCCTATGGCGTGAAACACATTCATTTCAAGCAGATTGACTCAACAAACACCTGGGCAAAATCTCATGTGGATCAATGGACACCCACAGGGGTCACCCTTGTGACAGCTTCTGAGCAAACAGCGGGACGAGGGCGCTTTAAGCGGCCATGGATTTCTCCAGCGGATCTGAACATTCACGCAACCTTTTGCTTTTGGTTCGATGTGAACCGAACAGATATGGGTCATATTCCACAGCTTTTGGCCTTGACTGCCGCCCAAACACTCGAAACAGAACGTTTTTCTCCCCTCATTAAATGGCCAAACGATCTTCTTCTTGAAGGGAAAAAGGTGGGGGGAATTCTCTGTGAAACTTTTATAGAGGAGGGGCGGCGCGGAATTGTTTGCGGCATTGGCCTTAACGTGAATATGCCATTGCATATTTTAAACCAAATTGGCCGTCCTGCCACTTCTTTATGCGTGGAAAGAGGGCATCTCTTTGAGGTCTCAATCATTTTAAAGACATTACAGCGCTTTTTTTTGGTTGCCTTAGATCAATTTGTCCTGGCAGGCTTCACCTCTTTTTTCCCCCTTCTTCAAGAGCGCTTTGCTTTAAAAAAAGGAGAGATCATTCAGTTTCACGATCAACAAACCCTAATACAAGGGCAATTTCAACATCTCCATCCAGAGGGGTCTGTGGAAATTCGCTTATTGAATGGCTTGACGAGAATTGTTTATGCAGGAGAGTTCCTAGAGGATATCGGAAACAAAAAAGATCATCCATCGACGACAAACAGCTTCTCGCTTGGGTGATTAACCTTGGCCATAGAAAAGAGGCGTATGAAGCCTTGGCGAAGCTAAAGACTTCCCTGGCTTCCTCTGCAAATGGGAAATGCTCCACCAGAACACAAACACTGCAGTTAAACGTTTCTCATCGATACGCAAGAATATCGGGAGACCCATTGAGGTGCATGTGATTTTAATGCATTAGATCCAGCGGTTTTCTGGCCTAACAAAGATAAAAATCTTTAACTTTTGCACGAAAAATCGTTTGAGAAGATTGAAGGCGAAGGAATTGAATCAACTCGTACAACACATGCCGTTCAATGAACCCCTCTCGCTGAAGGAGGATTTCTGATGTTAAATCTGCCAATGGCACTAAAACAAATAGGCGCTCCTTCCAACGTGGATGAGGAATCTCTAGTCCTCCCTCTTCGAAGAGATGATTCCCATAGAATAAAAAATCGATATCGATGGGGCGCGACGCGTGTTTGGGCTTAGGAACTTTACCTAGCTGATTCTCAATTGTTTGCGTCATTGCAAATATTGCTATCGGATCCATTTCTGTCTCAAACGAACAAACAGCATTGAGAAACCAATGAAAACTGTCCACTTCTAGAGGAGCTGTGTAATAAAAATGGGAAACCTCTAGAGAGGCAATGGCTAGCTCTTTAGCCAATAAAGCCAACGCTTGCTGCAGCCGAAGAAGAACGTTTCCTTCATTTCCTCCTAAACCCAAATAGGCCTTTATCTTTGCCATATTATACCCATTCGGCTTTTGTCTAGTGTTGATCTTTTTTATTTTTGTCTTTGTTAAGCCACAAAACCGCTGCATCTTTAGTCCAGCGGCTAAAGTTTGGAAGTTTTTGTGCTTGACTTGATGCAACTTTCTAGTGAAGAGACCCCCATTTGCACAGAAAGCCGTACAGTTTTTAGCTTCCTGGAAGCCTCACCAAGGACTTTAGAATCGCAAGAGTTCAAATACCCCCTCCTTCGTCAGCTTTAACAGTTTCTCTTGAACTTATTTAAACTTGCTCATATATTACCCATATGAGCAAGTGACCCATGACTTATCAATACCCCTCCCTAAAGGGAGAGACTTGTGCAAATAAGCCCAACGTTGACCAACCTAAGCCGTCAGTTTAACTGAGGGGCACGTCAAGAGCGAATAGAAGTGTTCCCTCCCACTCCTAAAGAGAGGAGCGTCGCCGTCAATGTGTAATTTTTGTCAAAAAAAAACCTAAAGAATACAACAACAGGGTCGGTCACGCCACTGAAGTCGCGGGTTTCCGTATCATCATTTGCATGAACCGTTGCGTGTCATCCGCTTATTTCATTTTTTTATTTAGCCTGTCCAATGTTCCCAGGGACTGATAGCTCAGTGGATAGAGCACCCGCCTTCTAAGCGGGGGGTCGTAGGTTCGAATCCTACTCAGTCCGATAACCGGTTTTTCTTATGCCCTCAAAAAATCGCAATGAGTCTGCGCCTCTTTCCTCAGATTTTTCTGAAAGTAGGACACCAATCAGCTTTCTCCCCTACTCTCCGGAGCTCTTTCCCAACATTGAACAGGTGATCGCAAGGTTTAAGGAACTCCATTTTTTGGAATTAACGTTTCGGAAACGCTTTAAGGAAATTAATCAAACCCTTTGTCAGCTCATTCGCCATGCGCCCTCTCCCGCCTTTCTTCTGAGCGCTCTCCTCGATTTCTTTGATCGGGTGAATCAAGAAAAGGTGCTTCGCGAGCCTCTAAATTTACCTCTTTTTGAATTTTGGTTGAACCATTTTTCCTCCCTCTCTGAAGAGGAAAATCATGAGATAAGAGGGAAAATTATTGGGAAGCATCTCCCGCGTGATGAGTATCAAGCATTTTTTCCGATCGGAATGGGAAAAGTTCATTTCGGAACACATTTTGTTGTGGCTCACCTCTCCCCCGACATAGACACAATGATTGCTTCCTTTTGGGGCTGGGCCGACGCTTTTGGAGCACGTGTGGGGTCTGGCCTGCATGTCTGGTTCTTACCGGGTGGACCCCCTGACTCTCCTGCGACATCTCTATTTTCTCATCTATTCGCCCCCGGGCTATTCACTTATGTTGCCCGCACGACTTCAGCACTCACTCTGACTGCTATGGACTTAGTAACGCAAAAACTCCTGACAAAAGAGGTCGGCCACACCGTTATTAGCACGATCGATCACGGGTCAAATGAAAAAGCGGTCATTCTTGTCAATGAACAGGGACATTACCTGGGAGATTGGCGAAGCTCAGATGTTGAATTAGTTCGTCAAGTGATTATTTTATTTAAAGCTTGTCTTCACTGGTTTGAAAATCATTTGCACATGCATTTAATCTCTCTTTTTGCAAGAGAGGATCTCTCGGTGAAAGAGCTCCCTGCTTTTAACTTTGCAGTGTTTGATATTCCGATCAAGGATTGTGAACCTGCTCAAGAGTTTAATGAAAAACAACAACGCCATTTAAATGATTTTTTTCATGAGGTGTTAGGCGTTGAAAACGGGTTTAAAGGAACCTTTCGGGAGTTGAACGAAGCCCTTCATCGACTTTCCATTCAAGGGATGCTGAGTTTTCAAAAAGAGGTAGAAGCGCTCCATTCCCGTCCAATTTTTGATGATGAAAAAGGCCTTCTAAGAGAACATCGACCGGAAATTTTTCACGATCTCAAAGCATTAATCAAGCATTTAGATGAAGCGATTTTCGAGGTACGCAATTACGTTGAACAACTGGATGTTGTCTTGAACATCAAGCATAAGGTATTGGGCTTCCCCTATACTTATATTACGTTATGCAGCGATGTCGATGAAATGCGCCAAAAAATGGAGAATCAGGATTTTATTACGGTTGTCATTCACGAACAAGATGGCTCTTTATTTCCCGTGGGAATTGTCCGAGCCAGCGATTTGCGTGAAAACGGACTCGGAACCGTCACTTTACGGGATTTTTGCAACTTGGAAGAGATCAGAATGGCCTCTTATTTAGAGGTGATCAGCGTGGTTGATCACCATAGGAGCTCTCTGAAAACAGCATCTGTTCCGACGGCATTGATTGGAGATGTGCAATCTTGCAACGTGTTGATCGCTGAACAAATGTTCCGATTGAATGACAAATACAGTTTAGGGGGAATGACCCAGGAGAAAGTAGAAGCTCAAATTAAAGAGCTTTCCATGGGTCTTGCAGAACCTGCTAAGCTTCGCATTTTACAACGCCTATTGCGGCGACAGCTAGCTTCTCATCAAAAATATGGCGCTTATTACATTCATCCGCAAAGAGAGTTCATTGAGTATCTCAGTTTTCTCCATGCCATTCTGGATGACACAGATTTACTGACCAAGGCCTCTTTGCGCGACCTGGAGTGCGTCGCAGAATTGTTAAATCGCATGAAGTCTCTTTCTCTTCACTGTGAGGTTGAAATCATCCATTTCGATGATCTTCCCCGAAATAAAGACTTCGTGAAAGGAGCCACCCAACGGATATTACAACAAGCCGATATGTACTCCTTGTACAAAGAAATTTACAGTCTCAGGGAATCTGAAGTGGAATCACACCTCGCTCTTTGTATCCAAGGGCAAGATTCAACTATTTTCATGGATACAAAGGAGCAAAATGGGTGCGCTCGGGTAGGACAAACAAAAATGTTTGCCTCCAATTTTCCCTTTTTCTTTGAGCACGTGCAAGAGATGCGGAATATTTGGTTCAGTCAATCACAAACGTTCTTGAGTCAACAACCAGAAATTGACTTGTATCTCCATATGATTAGCACGATTCCCAGCGCCGAAGAGGTTTATCAAAACCAGTTCAGTTCTTATCGTCACCAGGATGAGCTTTGGCTCTGGACCTCTCCCACTCCACAAGGCTACCGCCATCTCAATCATTTTCTTAAGGGATTTCAACATGCTGTGAGGGGGTTCAAGAAAAGTCTTTCAGTGGAGTTCTTAGATTCTCCCCCTAAAGAATTCATGAATGTTTTTGAACTTTACTTTTCTGAAATTCCAAAAAAACAATCAGCTGAAGCTTCTACACCTATTGCCGTTTTGCGCTTTAATGCTGGAGCTGTGAATTCGCGCAAATCGATGATTACTCCTTATTTGCCGCGGTTGAGATAGGTTCGTTTGCATTGATGAAGAAGTGATTATGTCTACCCATTGCACATCAAGAATTGAATTTAGACTTGGCCAAAGCCTCTGGCTTGGATGATAAAAAATGCCCTCATACTGGTACTAATATCATGTTGAAGCTAACACCTAAAAAAAAGGATGGTTAGGCTATTATGGACGCTAGATCAGCGCTATATTCTATATTGAGCCTCGAAAACGTGCAGACTTGAGAGAGTCGATACTGTCAGGAAGGTAGAAAACAACATCATCTAAACCGAAATCGGGGAGGGTTAGAGGACTCTCCGGGGTCTAAGAGCATGGCATGCAATGAGAGATAATGGGTCAACGCGGGATACCCTAGCGGCCCTTTCGCTCCACAACTAACCGTAGAAAAGTATTAGAGGACAAGCGCAAAAAGCAAGGAGTTTACAACGGCTTTAAGCTAGGGAGTCAGATGGATCATAGTCCTGATAAAGGGGATGTCATATTCATGGAGGGAAGGATCCTCGGTAGACATTGACCTAAATAAAGGAGATGTTATGGGGGCAACCGAGACCGAATCAATAACAAAAACAAAATTGAACAGGATAACCTTACTCTCTAAAGGGGACTCAAGAAGAAGTTTTGAAAGCTTAATCAACCAAGAGTCCTTGAAAGAATGCTTCCATGAGCTTGACGGAAAGAAGGCTGTGGGGGTAGAGGGTATAGATTTCGAGTTTAGATGTAGTCAGCTTATCGTCGAGAATGGCTTTTTCATCAAGATCTTGCTTTTTCTGTTGTTCATAAGCATATAGCTCTTTTTCAGTCCAATGACATGGGTTTAATGCGTTATAGACTTCTTTAAAAATGAGATGGCTAGCCACCAGCTTATTAAGTTCTTCAGGGGTTGTATCTGAAGCGTGCTTAAAGAAATAAGCCCACTTATCCACGAGAGTCTCTAGCTGATCAATTGTCTTTTTGAATTTAGGGAGCTCTAAAAACGAAAAATAAAAGTCTTTGAGGTCCCGGGTGTATCTTTTAGCATCCAATAGCACGTGTGTCGAAAGATATTCGGGTTTTTCTTCAAACATGATAAAATCAGTAATTCCTATCTAGAAATTTTTTTAAAAACATTACGACTCCTACATTTAGATTGACAGAGAGAATTTTGTTACGGTGGACGGCCATCTTAGCAGCAGTCATCATTTTGATCTCGATTTTTCGCATGCTTTAAAACAGTTAAGTCAGAGTCGATCGTTGGGGACTTTAGGTCATATATGAATTCCATGCATCAATGCCTACTTCAAAAATGAAAGAGGGCATCTGTGATCATATGATCTTATAGTATGTATTCACATCTTCAGGCCTAACTAAAAGGATCGCTTGATTTTCGGCGTCCGCTAGCTTCGGATGCCCGCCCCTGCGCTTTGCCAGATACATTCGAAGATATTGACCCCCAGGCCGTTCAAGATCAAACAACACTTTCTTGATCTTAAATTCGAGGCCACATTCCTCTCGGCCTTCCTTGAAGGCAGTGAGTAGGCAGTTAAATCCCGGTTCAACCGTCCCCTTGGGAAAAACCGCATCGTATCCTCCATATTTATTGCTAGGCGCTACCATCCAAACACGGCCATCTGGCTTTGGCTCTTGGATGATGACCCCAGCACATAAACGCATGGCGTGAAACGGGACTACTTTATCCTCAAATCTTGTTTTTAAGTGTTTCATCATAAATCCTTTCCACTCTTCCAAGCTCTTTGGAGGATTCCAGTTAGCATTAAAGCGCACCTTATTGATTTCAAGAGGGAGCATGTCCTCTTTGTTCATGTCTTGAGCGGCGAGAGTTGCTCTCTTTAAGTGATCTGACCATGCTTCTTTATCTGTGGAAACGCTTGGAAAATGGAGGGTAAGTTCCCGTTGTGTTCTTCTTCCCTCCAAGAGCTTTGGATGGAGCAGCGGCTTATTTTCGCGAGGAAGGTCCAATTCTGGAGGTTCAGAACTTTTGCATTTTCCCTTTATATTAAAGAGATTGACGTATCGATTCAGCTCCCTTTTATTGACCCACATAATATTTTCCTGATCTTCATACTTGTTAGAATCGCTGACCAATTTAGCTCGATAATAGCGCCTCTTGTATTCTCGTCCACCGTTATCCCAATATTGAAAGTCCCCCCAATGCGACATGAGAAATATTGTTAGCCCTAGCTGTTTTAATATCTTGTTTGCCAATGTGTGTATCGCTGGGATATCTTGCGTTTGATCTTTAGAGAGGCTTGTAAATGGAAGACAGATGTTTTTTTTATTCCCATGACGCTCTATCTCTATTCCTGCGTTCAAGAGCTTGGTTGTTAAAAAATATTCGTTAACAACAAGAATTTGATCATTGTTTTCGAGAATCACGCCAACTTCCAAGGGGCTATTAAAGGCGTTGATGATTGCCTTTTCTTTAAATTCCGCATTTAGCTTCATATTTGTCGAAGCGAGAAGAGTCGTTGTGTTAGGAAATTTGCCAAATAAATCTTCTTTTCGTTTTTTCTTTAAAAAGGTTTGGATTAACTTAGGAGAAGGTGGTGAGTCACCCAACACAGAGAGGAATTCTTCTAAAAACTCCTTTGAGTATGAGTCATTTCTCTCACTCTTCGCCGCCGTCTGAAGATGGTATTGTATGGCTTTTTTTAAAAAATTAAAATCTTCATTAGACAGAAGTAGCGAAGCAAATGATTTTTCCTTGGACCGAAGAGTGGTAAAGATGACTTCGACGGTGTACAAATGACCTATCAGAAAGTTTTCAATGTCTGAAAAAGAAGGAGTTGTTTTTAATAAGGAGAAAAATCTACTTAAAAACTCTTCTGAATACATCTTTTGATTGGCAATTGTATTCGACTTTAAAGAGGTCACCTCTCGACATGTAGAGTCAAGATAATTTGTGATGATTTGCTTTGAAAATTCAAAATCCTTCTCGGAGAGGAGCCGGTAGAAACAGGAATTTTCTCCAAACTGAAAAGCAGAAATAAAATCTTCTATGCGACTTTTTTCGGAATAAATCTGAGGAGGAGATCCGGTGGCGATGATCATGATTGGAATATCGACTGTAAACTCCAAGATGTCTTTTACAAAAAACATCATCTGTAAGGTCGCTAACCGATAGGGTAATGTATCCCTTGGAGAAAAGAGAGCTTCGCATTTTTTTTGAGGTAATCCAAGCAGGAGTTCATTCCATTTTATCGTTATCCGTTGCTCCACTGCCATTCGGTTAATCCTTAGGATATCTTCCAGCGTAACGGAAAGGTGTTTCTCTTTGAGTATCGTTCCCTGTATTCCCCCAAAAAAAAGAGGCTTTGCGTGAGGATACTTTTGTTGTACTTCTTTCACATCGATCCAAAAACAGAGGTTGCTATGAGTGTCTTCTTTAAAAAAATATCTTTCTTTTTTTGCGTCGCAGTTGTTGTAATCAAAAATAACTCCTATTTTAATTTCCTTTGTGCCAACGAAAACTTCCATATATTGTGATTCACTGGGCAGCAGCGTCGTTGCCGTTTTCTTCGTATAAGATTTCTCTATTGTATTGAATTTTTCCTTTTTGATAAAACGCTCGAATATTTCCTCACTCTTCAAATCGATCTTATTAACAAATTCTTTTTCTTTATATTGAAAGTAATATTCGATTCGATTCTGAGGTCTATTTAACATCGTATCCTTGAGGTGATCGAATAAAAACTTAGTGTCCTTGGTTAAAAATAATTTAACAACAGCTCTTTCTTGCTTAATGAGAAATAATATCCTGTGATTTAGTACATCTGAAAGCCGATTATGAAGGATGATTTTCTCTTTATCTATGTGTTCTTGTAGGTTATTTAAATTGATCTTAATATTTTGAAGAAGATCATCAATTTGATTAATATCCTTCTCCATGAATTCGTCGATAGGTCCAGGAGAAGTGATATCATTTACGCAAAGAGAGATGGAAGACTCGATGTGAGTAGGGATTGATGGAGGTAAAGGGATTTCCTGCAGTTCTTTAAGAGACTTGCTTTCTAGACTGGAGAGGGATTCCTCGACATTTCTTTGTTTTCGTCTGATGTCTAGCTCTTCTTCCAGAAAGAGCGTGGCAATATTGGCAAGACGCTTGCTGCTATCATCGCCTTGATAATACCCTTCTTTAGCAAGCTGCTGCCATAGCCTCCCTTTGAATAATTTCTGTGCGTTGCTGACGGTTGGCGTCGCCAGAAATGCTCCCGTCCAGATGTGAAAGCTCGCTTCTTTAATCATATCCTTATTAAGATATTTCTTACAAAAATCGCTAATTGGGTAGTGCCCCGACACGTTCACTTGAATCCACGCTCTGATCCTTTGAATCCAGTGACGGGCTTCACTCCCAAGCTTATCAGATGGATTCAAAAGAGTATCCTTGTAGGCTTCTTGCATCCATTGCTTCTTTGTGACCCAATGATTAAAACTACACTTTGAAATCCCCTTTTGTTTCGCAAAATGTCCAGAGGATAAATCAGGATCGCTTTTCCTTTCTTGTCGAAACTCAAGCAGGTAACGCGCAATAAGATCGGCAGTATAATGGGAGGGGTGGGGCAGGGCCATAGACCGCCTAGTAGGCATGGGATCATTGAAAATAGATCCCCCAAGTCGGTGTATTTCATATTTCTGACAAGCATTGATAATGCTTTGTCGAATTGTTGCCTCTAGATTTTGATTAGCTAGTGCGCAGGCAACATAGCGAATCATATCTTGCGGCCCAATGTCTTTTCTGCTTAGCCAATATTCAGAAAGGCTGATGTTTTTTTTTAACCATCCCCATATTGCGCCCTTCGCTTTGTCGACAGATGCTTGATGGTATAAGTTGTCTGATGTAGAGTGTTGACCTTCAGAAAAATTCATGCAGATTGAAATGTGCCACTGATTCTCCAAATTCGATCTTTTGATTCCATATTTTTGCTCCAATTTATCACATTCGTTTTTATCATTTCTGATAGTGGGGTAGTTAATGATTAGTTTTGCTTGATCATAAATTTGTTCAAGAACAGTGCTGTAAGGAATGTGTTGGCAGTCGGTAATATACCAGGATAGAGGTCGTTCTATTCCCTTGGACTGCAAAAACTTCTGGTCGATAAAAAAGGGAGAAAATAGCTCCTCTTCGTTTTCCAATTTTTTACATAACTTATTTATAAAGTTATGATAGTCGCTCTCTTTCTCGTATAAAGGACAACTTTTTTGCGCCATGACGTAGATCATCGCGACAAAGGCATAACTGTACTTTTTTTCATTTCCTGATGTTATAATGAATTCTTTTATTATCCCTTCAATTAAATTTTTTTCTTTTAACTGATTAATTTCTATTTTGAATTTATTATATATTTTTTTATTCAAAGTATTACAATATTCAATATTATTTCTGCATTTATAAACAAAATATTCTAAAGATGAACTTGAATTTATCCATTCATTGAAAATAAAATATGTGAAACATATTAAATAACCTTTTTTACCTTTTTTAAAATTTCTATTAAATTTGAAATTTTCAATCATGATCTTGGTAAAGAATAAATTTGTCAATTGTGTATATTCTATTAAATGGGACAAATGGTTCTCACGAACTCCAAACATTTTTACAACGGCCTTGATCTCTCTTTTACCGATGTCGCTAACATCTATTTTTTCAGCAGTAATCTTTAAAAAATAGTAGAGGTGAGCAAGACTTGTTCCTAAATGATGAAAAAGAAGGCATCTTCTCTCTTCGAAGTCTTCAGCAGGGGGTATATGAGACAAGTCAGGATTTAGAGGGAGAGTTAGAGCTTGAGTTGTTGTGGGAGACGTCGTCACCCCTATAGGTGGAGCAGCCGAGCTGGGAACTTGAATCAACCCGATTTGCTTGAGAAGCTGCAGATAGATTTGAGAGATTTCTAAGTTTTCTCTCTGTCGGCTTTGTGATATTAGGCGTTCTCTTAGGATGAGGCTCGATACCAAAGTACCCGCTGCTTGTAAAAAGGGCGATGTATTCCCTTGTGCTAATTCAATGTTTTGCAGGGCACGCATAAATGACATGCCGTCATTGGATAGTATAAGAGGGGAATGAGAATCCCCAAATCCCTTTGAAATGTTAATACAATTGTTAGATAGCTGAGTATAAGTTTGTACGATGGAAAAGATTGTCGATTCTGATAAGTGATTGACTCTGCTTTGTGCTTCTGACACGCCTTCCTGGATTGGTGAGCCTGCTACGAGCAAATGTAATAAGAGGATACTTTGTGCAATGGACAGCCCTTCTTTTAACGTTTTTTCCATCGCTTTTTTGTTTGCAATGTCTTGACGCAAGTGTTCTATGACCGTGCTTGCTGGCTGTTGAAGCGACACCTCTTGTAATTCACGACCAAAGTGAATCTGAGTTTGTGCGACATCTCTCCATCGTGGGGAGACACTGGCAAGAGAAGGTGCACTTGAGACGCACACTCTTTTGGAGAGTCTTCCCTCTTCTTCAAAGGAAGAAGGTCTCTTATTCCCTCCTGTGTTTAGCGGATTTTGGAGGGGGAGAGTCGATAAAGGAATCTCTCCCCTTAGGGGTGAAAAATTCATTAAATTGACAGCCCGAAGACTCCCGCCCTTCAGGCAGGAGAAGCGCTGCTCCCGATATGTTAATTTATGGGTCTTCCTGTCTTTTCGTAGATCAGAATTTATTTATTTTTTTGAATATAAGTTATTTAAGTTCCCTTTTTAGCGGGAATCGCTCAATGATATAAAGCGTCAAGCCCACATCTCTTTGCCTCTTTGACGCTATCTAAAGAATCCAATAGGATAGTTTTCTCTGATAGTCCTGTAAGGAATGACTCTAAAGTCAGTGATATACCTACAAAAAGGGATACTTCATTCTCTAATTTTTCTGATCGTTTAATCATGAATTCATTATAATCGCTTTCACCGTTCTCATGCAATGGACAATCTTTTCGGGACATAGCACGTTTGGAGTTTTAAGAAAGAAAATGGGTCATTTTTTTTCAAAACGTGTAGGACCATTCAGTGATTCAATTCATTAAAAAATGGACAGCTGACATGAATTTTTTAAGCCGGTTTTGCCATTTTCTTTGATTTTTTGATGACTGTTTGAGTGGGCTGCGGCCTTACTGCTTGCCCTTTTACCCTTCCCGGTGATTTTCCTCACCATTTGGGAAGACTTGCCTTCTGCGAGAGCGACATTGCGAGCGGTCAGCCCCGGGGCTTGGGCTCATCCGAAATGCGACTCTCTTTGCGTAAGGTGAGTGATTTAAGAGCAGCGGAGGTTCTCAATGCCTCTCCCGATTGATTAATTCATAAAGTCTTCCTCCCGTACTCGCTGTGACCCCAACATCCCGTAGCCACGCCGACATTCCATATCCCCAGCGAGAGCGGCTTGTTCTTGTATAGAAAATATCGAGAGGAACAGAGAAGAAAACCCCCTTGTCGTGGTAAACGGCATGATTAATAATATCGTTTCCATTCGTATAAGTATACCAAAAGCCTAGCTGCAATCCACTACGAAAGTAACGGCAGACTTCGGTCCGAAAGCCAAAGTCATCAGCTAAAAATTTCCCTACGCTCACCTTGAATTCGAGAGCAGTGCGGCGCCAGTCATAGTAAAGGTTAAGGAAGTACTGAGAACCCAAAAATCTGATCCAATGGGGTTTAAAGCCATGCAACTTTCGCACATGACTCGTGAAATCGACTCCATGGGGAGCTCTTTTCTTGAGAAGGGCGAAATCCATTCCTATGGCCCAATCAGAGTTGACAGGATAATAGAGCCATTCCGTGGCCACTCCCCCGTATTCAGGCTCAAATAGACCTGTAGACACTCGAGTATACCACCCTTTTCCCCAGTTCCATACTTTCTCTAAATACGCCTCGTCAACGGTCACTCCTCGTTGTTTGTAGTAGTTAATGATATCGGTACGGACATTAATGAGTTGAGAAGGATTTAAACGATCGATATCGTGCACTTTCTTGAGATAAGATGTAAAATAATAGCCTAGGCTAATGGAATAAAAAATCGTATTGGCCAAAAAGCCGTTGATGTTTAAAGACAATCCGAGAGCATATTTAAATTTTCCACTAGCGCTTCCAAACAGGGTATGCGTTTTGGGCAATAATTCAAGGTTCCACCATTCCAAATCTCGCTTGAAAAGCAATTCAGAACTATAAATATTGGGATAACTGACCTCTCTGAATGGCGTTAGAATATCCAATTCGTAAGAACCAATGTCTCGGCATCGATAGTGTCTTAAGAAAACAGCGTTGTAGCGCAACTCTTGTAAAGGCATACTAATGGCGTCGATGACAACAATGATTTCTTCAATATCGTCTGGAGTTAATGAGGCGAGCAAGGCATTCAAACGTTTTCGCAAATGATCCTCGTTGCGGTAGAGCAAGTTGGTGATGATCAACCTTAAAATTCTCCTCCCGTCGTTATCGCACAGCCAGGCCTCTGACAATTCAAACCCCTGACATTGAAAAGCATAGATCATCTCTTGTATCATAACGTTGGGCGGACGAATCTCTCCAAGGGGGTGGTAATTGACAGGGGATCGGTAGGGAAGAGAGTCATGAATTTTGGGAAGCAAGCCCTTGCTCATTCCAAAATTATAAAAAGTGGAAACGGTGAAGGCGAGTTTGTCTCCCCGAATGTAGGCGAGCGAAAAATCAAGACTATTCCACAGCCGATATTTTAGCCCAACCTGCAAAGGAGTATATTTCTTTCGCCCCTTTGGATGTCTCTCAATCGTCTCGTCGTGGTAAGGAATAGCATCATATTCTAAGATAAAGCATAACGGCTTTAAATAATTCCAGGATGTCCCTTGGAATGGCATCCAATTCATTCCCCCAAACCATCGATGAATGCGATGGGTCCCATAGCCGACGCTGATTTCTACATGTTGATTCAGAAAAACCTGCGTTAAAACGATATAATAGGCCTGAAAAGCACGTGTTCCAATGAAATCTTCCCATCCAATCGCAAAGCCAGGTAAGCCATAGCGACTACTCTCAGCGCTGAATAATGAGAGCTTAAGGTTGGCTCCCTTATCAGAAAAGTCTCCAAAACCAGTATGAGTTAATACAGGATCTTCTACTCCCTTGAAAATGCGGTAATTGCCTGAGACTTCTAAAAAATCAACCAGTTGGAAGCGGGCATTGTAGTGGATATAGGGGGGAATGAAGCCGTAACCAATCGCTATTTCTCCTTCTTGACCCATGCGTGCAGAGGGCATACTGAAGTAGCCTCCTTGCAAAAGATGGTTGTAGGTCACGGGAAATTTTTTATTTAACCGCTCGTTCCAATAATTCACAACTAGCAAATCTTGGAAAAGATTCGATTCGCCACCTGGGGAAAAAATAAAGCCATTAGATACTTGGCTGTCCAATAAAGCACTCTCTTCTCCACGCATAAGCGGAGAAGCGAATAAGAATAAAAAAGTGAGAAGAAATAACTTGATAAGTAGATCCTAATGATATAATATGGTAATAATTGCAAGATTATGATAGAATTCGGTGAAAAAAGTCAATTTTATCTTGTTGGGCCAGAAAATTGCTCGATCTTCAGTCGAGCCGATGAATGACCCTTAGCCTTGACCTTGAATAGACTTCCTGACTATCTCTTCAGAGTAGAGCTCACCTATTAACATGTTCGGGTAAGCCCTCAAAAATTCATGGGAAAGAGGACGCTAGGCACGTGCCTATCGATACACTTAAGACTGGATATAAGATGGGCTTGTCAGACCTTTCTTAGCTCCATTTTCATCAGCGAGTTAATGGGTATTTTTTCCTGGATAAATCATTAGTTGACTTAGAAAACGAATAATTTTAGTATTAAACCTTATTACTTAAAGGATATTTTTTAATATAGGAGGTGCCCTGTGTTTCAAAAAACGAGTCTTACGACTCTTTTCTCTCCGTTTAGTCATCAACTCTCATTTAAAAACTTATTTCCGTTAGATCGTAAAATCAAGAGCATTGCTGGTCTTTTTTTCGGCATGCTCGTGCTAGCAATAATCCCTTCTTGGATTTATTTTAGGCTAATTACGGTCAGAAATGGCGTTTCAAACCCGAATCAAGTCGCTAAAACGCAAGAACAGGCAGAAGGAAAAGAACGCACTCCTCAAACTTCAGCCTCTCCTGTTAGATCTCCCTCAGAAAACTCCAGTGCCCAGGTACGCTGCATGGAAGAAGACATCCAGAATACGGTCAGAATCGAAGAAGACATGCAAAAAATGCTAGAAGACATCTAAAAATTGTATAAATATACTTATAAGACCAATTATGGTTTGAAATGGAAAGTTCATACAGATTCACAAATCAAATCAAGTCGATATGCAACAAAAGAAGATGCGCATGCTGATGCGATAAAACTCTCCAAGGAAATAGTCATGGATCTTAATCAACGGGGAAATATTTACGATCCACTGAAGATGATTATAGATCGCATATTCTTGGTTCATCCCACTCGGCGAAATGGAGTCACGCTTGGGCATCGGATTATTGTTGAGCGACAAGCCTTTGAAGACATGCTATCGAGTAAAATCTCAAATAAGGCTGGTTGTGATGCGACATGCGAAGCTCATACAGATTCGCAAATCAAATCAAGTCAAGTCCCTAACTCAGAAAACTCCAATGCCGAGGTAGGCAGGATGGAAGGAGATATCCAAAAATTGAATGAATATACTCTTAAGGCTGGTTTTGATGCCACATGGGAGGCTCATGAAGATTTACAGATCAAATCAAGTCTATATGCAAGAAAAGAAGATGCGCAAACTGATGCGAGAAAACTCTCCAAGCAAATAGTCATGGATCTTAATCAACGGGGAAATATTTACGATCCACTGAAGATGATTATAGATCGCATATTCTTCGTTCATCCCACTCGGCGAAATGGATTCACGCTTGGGCATCGGATTATTGTTGAGCGACAAGAATTTGAAGACATGCTATCAATCTCAAAATTAAAGGTCGCATATTGTCCCTCGATCTCACTTGGCGAAATAGAGTGACGCTTGGACATGGGATGATTGTTAGGAGACAAGCATTTGAAGACATCCCATCTAAGATAATCTCAAATAAGGCGGGTTGTGATGCGACATCGAAAGCTCATAAAGAATTGGATTTGGATAAAGCGAAAGCTCCCGCGATTCAATGAGAAAAAACGCCCTCCTATTTGTCACTCCCCTTCTCTTTGCGTTTAGTGCGCGGGTCATGTCAACGACCCCTCCCTAAAAGGCAAGAGGCGATGGGTATTGCAAAGGCAATCAGATCAAGGCTGGTTGTGGTGCAACATGAGTTGGTGGATGGGATAGACTTTAACACCTTCTTGGATTTTATCGCTAGGCGTCGTGATCACCCAATCATTTTCCTCCAAGCCAAAAGAGATTTCCAGCTCTTTGCCATAGTCTCGACCAATATTGACCTGCTTGAGATGGACGATATGATGATCATCCATAACAGCGACGTGGGGAAGGCCAGACCGAATGATGATCGCTGTTGTGGGAAGAATAAAATTCATCGTATCTGGGAAAATAAGAAATTTAACGCGTGCATAGACCCCTGCATATAATAAACCTTCCTTATTCTCCACATCCACTTCTGTCAATAAAGTGCGAGAGATAGGATCCAATGCTTTAGCATCGCGTGTCACTACTCCCCTGAAGATTTTTCCAGGAAATTCTTTTACAGAGACCTCTGCTTCTACCCCCTCTTTAATTTGACGGAAGTGATTTTGCGGCACGTCAACAAAAAAGCGAATGATTGAGTTCTGAACCATTTGAAAAAGCTCTTGAGGAATGCCATTAACATCTCCGTAGATTAAAGAACCAATATCGATCTTACGTTGAGTGATTGTCCCGTCAAAGGGAGCATAAACATATTTAAATTGTTGTTGATAAGTCAATTTGGCAACATTTTTTTGGTTTGCCAGAACGGTTGCCTCGGCTGCTTGAGCATTCGCATGATATTCATCCACTTCTTGTTTGGAAACAGCTTCTGCATTTTTTTTCCAAAGACGCTGCCACCGATCGCTTGTGATATTAGCAATCTTTCTATCGGCAATAGAACGCTCAAGATCTGCCCTCGCTTGAGCGACTAGCTCATCCGTCTCAGGGGTCTCGATTTCAGCCAATAAGTCTCCTTCTTTGACGACATCCCCAATATCAACCAAATAACGCTTGAGGTATCCGTTAACCCGAGCCCATATCGGATCCGGGGTCTTACACTTAATGGGGCCGACTCCATCACTCGATTCCTTGTTTTTCTAAGGCTTGATGTTCAGGAGGAATATAGCGTTGCGGTTTAGCATGCAAATAGGGATTTTCTTTATGACGCAAGAACGAAAAAATGACAGGAACAAAAAATAGTGTCGTCACAGTGGCCAACGCAAGTCCACCGATGACCGCTCTTCCCAACGGGGCATTTTGTTCACCCCCTTCTCCCAAGGCGAGTGCCATGGGAATCATTCCAGCAATCATGGCAAGAGCCGTCATTAAAATCGGCCTGAGCCGTGCAAGAGCCGCTGTGTGAATGGCCTCGAGGCTTGTTTTCCCTTCCTTTAGTTGTAAGTTAGCAAACGTGACCAATAACACGCTGTTGGCCGTGACAACCCCAACGCTCATGATCGCGCCCATAAGCGAGGGAATATTGAACGTCGTTCCCGTTAAGAACAGACTCCAAATGACTCCTGTAAACGCTCCAGGAATCGCCATCACAATGACAAACGGATCAAGCCATGACTGGAAATTGATCACCATGATGAAATAAACAAGCATCACCGCAAATACAAAGCCCATCCCAAGCTTGCTAAATGCTTGTCTCATCGTTAAAACAAGACCGCTCATGACCATTTTATTACCCGGAGTCATGTGCGGATTGTAGCGATCCACAAGTGTTTGAATATCCGAAGCAATAGCCCCTAAATCACGTCCTTGAACATTAGCATAAATATCATACACAGGTTGAATATTGAGATGGCTGGCGACTCCCACCGTTGAACGACGCTGAAGTTGACAAAGATTGCGGCGATTGACGAGTCAATGGGCTCGAGAGGGGGATACGCAAGAGTTCCTCAACGGTATTGACTCGATACTTTGGATTTTGTACCGCAATTAAATAAGGAATGCCCGCTTTTCTATCGAGCCAAAAATTGGGAGTGATTGTTGTGCTATCGCTAAAATTTAAAAGAATGTCATTCGTCGCATTTGACTGATTGAGACCCGCATGAGCGAGTTCCATCCTATCCATTTCAAGGAACAACTCTGGAAAATCGACCACTTGGTGAATATGAGCATCGACAGCGCCTGGGATATGAGAGATCTCCTCGACTAATTCTTTCGCCCTTTTTAAATTATTCTCTTGATCCTCTCCTATGACCCTGACATCAATGGGAGTGGGGAGACCTAAATTTAATATCTGATTCACCATATCGGCAGGCTGGAAAAAAAAGAGCAAGTGAGGAAATTGTTGTTTTAGCCGCGTACGCATCATCTCCATGTATCGTTGAGTAGAATGTTTGCGGGTGTTTTTTAGCGAGATGAGAATTTCTCCGTCGTAGCCACCCACCGTTGCGCTATCTCCAAAGGCAAGAGTATAGGGAACGGGATTTAACCCAATGTTATCGATCAACATCTCAATATCTTCAGGAGGAATAACTTTTTTTATTTCTTCTTTCACTTCATGGAAAATTTCCTCCGTCACCTCAATCCTTGTTCCAGAGGGAGCTCTGACGTGAAGTCTGAGCTGTCCTGCATCGATAAAAGGGAAAAAGTCTTCTCCGACGAAGGGAGAAATGAGCAGGGAGCTACCAAAAATCATTCCAAAAAAGATAAGAACGATGAGGCGGTTTTCCAGTCCCCAACGCAGAGCTGAGCCATAGGAGGAGCGGAAATGGCGAAAACTTTCGGAAAACTTTCGATGATAGCGATCTAAGGCGGTTCGAGTTTCTTTCCCCCGATAGATAGAGATTTCAGGGGGTAAAATGAACTTGATCATCACAGGAACTAACGTACGGGAAAGAAAGTAAGAGGCAATGATGGCAAAAACGACGGCTAAGGCAAAGGGTGTGAAGAGAAATTTTGCCGCTCCTGTTAATAAAACAACCGGCAAAAACACAATGCAGATCGACAACGTCGAGACAAAGGCGGGAATCGCCACTTCATAAGAGCCATCAAGAATCGCTTGATCCAACGGCTTCCCAAGACTGATATTGCGATGAATGTTCTCAATCGCCACCGTTGCATCATCAACCAAGATGCCGATTGCCAACGCAAGACCTCCCAAGGTCATAATATTCAGCGTCTCCCCGATCAGACTTAATACAATGATTGAACTCATGATTGACAATGGAATAGCGGTGAGAACGATCAAGGTGCTACGCCAGCTTCCCAAAAAGAAGAGAATCATGGATCCTGTCAAACAGGCAGCTAAGGCCCCTTCAATGGCCACTCCCTGAATCGCCTTTTTGATAAAAGTGGACTGATCAAACACCAAGTCAACATTCATCCCCTTGGGCGCAGTTGCACGGAGGGTAGGCAATAGTTCCTTGACTCGCTTGATAATCTCAAGGGTGGAGGCTGCCCCATTTTTCAAAATCTGTAGGATCACAGATCTTTCCCCATTGCGGTGAACAATATTTGTCTGAGGGGCGAATCCATCATGAGCGAAAGCCACATCGCGCAAAAAAATCGTTTTGTTATCGACAACTGCAACTGGAATGTCATTAAAGGAATCAGGCTCTACAGGGGTGTTGTTCATATTGATTCGATAGTCAAGAGATCCAATCCGTGCATCCCCCAGAGGAGTGATCAACACCTGATTCATGAGAGCCGCATTGACATCCCTTGCAGATAACCCGCGCGATTGAAGAGCCTCAGAGTCAATATCAACCATTAATTGACGAACCTTTCCTCCATACGGAGTGGGTAATGTCGCTCCTTGAATGGTCGCGATGAAATGCCTAGCCCGCCAATTACCATAATCATACATCTCCGATTCAGTCACCCCTTCTTCTCCTGACAAGATGATTTGAATGATCGGAACGGTGTTGGCATAATAACGCAAAATGATGGGAGGAAGCATCCCTGGAGGCATTCGTTTTAAAATAGCCTGAGAAGCGGCTGTGCATTCGGCAAGGGCAGTGGAAATATTTGCATTGGGATGAAAGTAAAGACGAATTAATCCTACTCCATCAAGGGTTTGAGACTCAATTCTTTCAATATCGCTAACATTACTGGAAAGGGTGTATTCGCCATAGGTTGTAATTCTTTGAGCAAATTCTTCCGCTGGAAGACCTGTATAAGACCAAATCACGCTAACAATCGGGATATTGATGTTGGGAAAAATATCCTTCGGTGTTACAAGGATCAACACAGAACTCATCACTGTCATCAGGAGGGCAATGACAACAAAAGTGTAAGGACGCCTAAGGGCGAGTTCTACGATCCACACGATTGGAATAGGGGAGCTGAAATGAGGATAATATGGGTATATAATTTTTACCCATTGATTTTGCAAATCATATTTTCTAACGTTATACCCATTCCACTTCAAGAATTGAATTTGGGCTTAACGAGAGCCTAGCATTCTTTTAGACTTTCTGTTGAGGTGCTTGAGTTTTTTCATAGTAATGCCTACGAACACCCTCTAAGGAAGAGCTTGCGATGACCGATCAAACAAAGTTGATTTACATTTTCTGGACGTGCCGAGACAAACAAGAGGCTAAAAAGATCATTTATGAATGACTGGATCAACGATTGATCGCCTGCGGATCCATTTTTCCCGACGTCGAATCAATCTATCGATGGGAAGGAAAAATTGAAGAGAGCCAAGAGCTAAAAATCATTCTCAAGACTAATCTCAAGCATTTTGATGCGGTTCAGACTCATATTCAAAAGCACTGTAGCTATGAAGTGCCAGAGATTTTACAGGTTGATATTGTCCGGGGAAATCCCAGCTATTTATCATGGGTTGTTCACGAAACCTCTTTCAGTATCCACTCCTCAGTAGCAATTTTCTCGATAAATGTCGAATCATGAGAGATGGCCAAAATGGCGCCCTCAGAATTTAAAAGCGCCGTTTCAAACGCTTCAAGCCATCGGGCAGCGTGCGAAATCCTCCCTTTAATAGAGGTGCAGATGTTGAACATGCCATTCATCCGCTGGAAACAAAGATAACATTCTTGCTATTCGGAGAGAGGGTTGAATCACCGTTTTTTGTTCTTACTCATTCCTCTTGGATTGACTAGCTGTTCTGTGGGACCTTCCTATTCCGCTCCTTCTATTGAAATTCCATCGATGTGGAAAAATCAGCAGGATCAACAGGAAGGAGATGCGATAGATCAAGTAGGAGAACAGATCTACCTCAATCATTGGTGGGAGGTCTTTGAGGACGCAAAACTTGACGAACTAGAGAGCTCAGCAAAAAAAAACAATCACAACCTTTTTGTTGCCTACGAAAGAATTCAGGAGGCGAGAGCCCTCATGGGCGTTGCGGCGGCAAGTTTTTATCCTCAGATGACATTGAATCCTCTCACAACGAATACACTGGGGTTGGTTAAAAATGACAGAAACAGCGCAAGCGTCCCAAGCGCTGATGCGGCACTGATTGCTGCTCTTACGAAAAACAACGTTTTTCGTACGCATCAGTTGCTCTATTTGCTCCCTGTGGATTTACGTTACGAAGTCGATTTGTGGGGAAAAATCCGAGAACAATATCGCTCAGCGCGCTATGACTGGCTAGCGCAAAAGAAAGGTTATGAAGCTGTGATGTTAACTCTCACCTCAAACCTTGCCACCATCTATTATCAGTTGCGAACAGCCGATGCTCAGATAGAGCTGCTTTTGAAAGTCCTTCACACGCGTCAAAAAGCGTATGACATCAACCTTGCCCGATACGAGGAAGGGATTGCTTTTTATGCAGATGCCGCTCTTGCCGCTGAGGAAATGGATCTCGTCTTGAATCAACATCGAGAGGTTTGTCGCCAGCGCGCTCTATTAGAAAATCAAATTGCCGTGCTCATCGGCATTCCACCTTCTGTGTTTTCGCTAGAATCTCTCCCCTTAGGAGGGCCTCCTCCTTGCATACCCGCAGGGATTCCTTCTGAGGCTCTTTTAAGACGCCCCGATATTGCTGAAGCAGAGTATGCCATGCAATCACAACATGCTTTAGTTAAGGAAGCGTATTCTCATTTTTTTCCTTCCCTGACACTGACGGCTGCTGGGGGATTTGAAAGCCCTATTCTCAAAAATTTCCTGAAGGTCATCAGCCGCTATTGGACGGATGGCTTGCAGATCGGTCAGCTCATTTTCGACGGAGGGAGGATTTCCAGTGAGTTACAGTTGCAAATGGCTCGTTTTCATGAGGCCAGCGGAAGTTATCAGCAGCAAGTCCTGATGGCGTTTGAGGAAGTGGAAAACTCTCTGGCAAATCTGGAGTCTTTTAGACAACAATATCAGACGGCTCAAGGAGGGGTCCAATGGGCGGAAAAAACCCATCAACTTTATCTCGATCGCTATCGTCTAGGAGTCAGCAACTATCTGAACGTGGCAGATACAGAAAGGGATCTTTTAAATGATCAAGTCAATCTTTATACGCTTCAAGGGCTTCGATATGTGGCGACAGTCGAGCTCATCAAAACGCTCGGGGGTGGGTGGTCGTCTTATTGCCGCGTCTTCAATTCTTAAAGTGAAAGCTGCGGGCTTCAATGAGAAAAAACGCCCTCATATTTGTGATATGGGGACATTTTTTATCATTGACTCACCTGACGCAAAGCGAATGATATTTCGGCTAAGCCAAAGCGCCGGGGCTAACGGCTCGCCAGAGGCGTCAGCCCCCAGAGCTTTCTTTTGTCCAAATCCCATTCTTAAATGGGCATATTACCATCCCCGTTGCGCTAGCAACTCTTCTTTTTTCAGCTGGCGGACGTCGAGGCCTCGCATGGCATCTAATAATCCCATAGAGATTTGAACCAACATGTCAGGATCGCGGAAGTAAGTCACGGCGCCAACAATCGCTTTTGCGCGAGGAGCGGGATCTTGCGATTTAAAAATTCCCGATCCCACAAAGATCGCTTGAGCTCCAAGCTGCATCATTAAGGCAGCATCGGCAGGAGTGGCAATTCCCCCTGCTGCAAAATTGGGGACTGGTAAAACGCCAGTACCCGCAACAATTTGAACCAGGTCGAACGGGGCTCCTAACCGTTTGGACTCAAACATCAGCTCCCCTGGGTCCAGCGCCTGAAGGCGCCGCATGTCTCGATTGAGAGCGCGCATGTGGCGGACGGCTTCGACGATGTTTCCTGTACCCGCTTCCCCTTTAGTGCGAATCATGGCAGCTCCCTCGCTAATCCGACGCAATGCTTCTCCTAAATCGCGACAGCCACAGACAAAGGGAACGTGGAAAGAACGCTTATCGATATGATTTTCTTCATCCGCAGGGGTAAGAACTTCGCTTTCGTCGACAAAATCGACTTGCAATGCCTCTAAGATTTGAGCTTCAACGAAATGACCTATGCGGCATTTGGCCATGACCGGAATCGTGACCGCCTCTTGAATATGTCGAATAAGTTCAGGGTGCGACATGCGCGCCACACCTCCTTGCACCCGAATATCAGAAGGAATGCGCTCTAATGCCATGACAGCAACAGCTCCAGCTTCTTCCGCAATTTTTGCTTGTTCAGGAGTCGTCACATCCATAATCACTCCTCCCTTTAACATTTCGGCTAGAGCGACTTTAACTTCAAAAGAGCCCTTTTCAACGCGATTAGATTGTTCTTTGTTCATTTTGAAAAAGTTTCCCTAAAGATTTAAAAAAGGATTGCTTGCCTGCCCAAAAAGATTACCCTGTTTACGCCGCTTTAACTCAGTGCGGACAGAATAAAGCAAATCTTGATCAAAGTCTTTCTGAGAAATCCACTGCAAATATTGTAAGGGGATATCCTTAAGTGAACGCCCTTTGTATTTTCCTAAAGGCATGATCGGCATCAAAATAGGGCGTGAGAGGGCGTCGAATAACTGTCCCACTGTCTTGAAACCCTTGGCAAGCCACTTAAACACTTCTTTATTCACAATGACATCGCTCATCGCGCGATGAGCCCCCTCTAAGGGAATATTAAAGTGCTTGCGTAAGTGTTCCAAAGAATTGATCGGAGATTCCCCATACAAACGCGCCATTCGCAATGTATCGAGAGAGCGATTATTCCGAATCTTGCAGGAAATTCCATGTCGTTCAGCCGCTATTGCCAGAATCTCAATATCGAACTTCACCCCATGTCCTATGATAATGTGGTCGCCAATGAGTTGGAGGATGTCTGGCAGCACCTCGATAATCATAGGCTTTCCCTTCACCATGTCTGGGGTAATATGGTGAATCTCGATGGAGGCTTCAGGAATTTCACAATCGGGATTGATTAATGTTTCCATTTGAGCATAAACCTGGGTTTGATCAAAGCACATGGCAGCCACTTCAATGATCCGATCTTGCTCCGTGTTGAGCCCAGTCGTTTCGCAGTCAATGCAAATAAATTTCTCCTTTTCAATCTCTCGCATGAGCTTGTCCTTGAGCTTTCGGAGGGTTAGAAGCCTCTGCTTCGTCTGCTAATGCGTTGTGCAGGATCGCCAATAATTCTCGCCTTCCCTGATTTTTGGTCACCGAGTAATAAACATAGTGAATATTACTTGCCCTCAGAGCCTCTAAAATTTTATCTGTATTCAGCTTCCGTTCATGACGACTCACTTTATCAACCTTTGTGAGAACCAAAATCATCGCTTTTTGGCTCTGCACAATCCAATCGAGAAATTGCAAATCATCTTTATTGGGAATTCGCCGAATATCAATGAGGAATAACACCACTTTCAAAGGGTCTCTTTTTTCCAAATACGTCTGAACCATCGGTCCCCATGCCTTTCTTATAGATTGAGGAACCTCGGCATAACCATAACCAGGAAGATCGGCAAAAGCCACATGATCTTCAAAAATAAAGAAGTTCAGAGCCTGTGTTTTTCCAGGAGAAGCGGATGTCTTAACCAGATGCTTGGTATGAAAAAGGTGATTCAAGAGGCTCGACTTCCCCACATTCGAACGTCCCGCGACAGCCACTTCTGCCAGGAGTTGTCCTTTTGCATTGCGAATGATAGGATAATCCTTCGGCAATAGGGCCGTTTTAATAAATTTAGCCCTTGACATTGCGTCCCCGGTATCCGCTCGCAGCATCGAGCGTCACTAAACGCTCGTCTTCTTGAACATGCTCTAAGAACAAGCAAAAAGCGTTTGAAGGCAAACACGTGCCGATCCGTTCTGACCATTCAATGCAGCAAATCCCCTCTGCTTCAAAATACTCATCAAATCCCATACTTAAAAACTCATTCATATCACGCAAACGATAAAGATCAAGATGGTAAATTGTTTTCCGCCCGTTATAAATGTGCAGGTAAGTAAATGTGGGGCTTTGAACACAAGAAGAATCAACCTGGGCAGCTCCCCAGACAAGTCCCTTGATAAAAGTTGTCTTTCCGGCTCCAAGCTCTCCAAATAAACAGACGACGGCTGGCACAGAAAGCTCTTCTCCAAGCGCACGACCGAGCTCAAATGTCTCAGCTGCCGATCTTGAAAGATGTTGCTGCCTCTGGATGAAATTGAAAGGATTTGAATATAGACTCATTTCACTTCAAGAGTTAAATTTGCCCTTAGCCCAAGCCGTTGACTTTGACGAATAGGGGGGGGGTCTTGTCGTCAAGTTGTAGGAGCTTTCGCTGTGTCCAGATCGAATTCTCGGAATGAAATTCGGGTCCTAATCCTCCGTTTCTACCCATCTTTCAACATAAGGAAGAAATTCGCTCAACTCTGACAAGGCTTCAACGAAAGCGGTGATTTTATCTTCAACCAACTGTTTTTGAATGAATATCAAGAACTGGTCTTCAATTTTATATTTATTCTGGTTCTGCACTTCAACCAAAGATAATTTCTTCAAATATATGCGTTTAAAGTCCTCTACCACAGATTCTTTGCTGTTGAACAATTTCCCGCTCAAAACTGAAGAATAGACAACTTTTTTGATGGGCTCCCTCCGAACCTTGACTTTATCAATATAACTTTTGATCACTTCTGGATCTTCTGAAACAAAGAAGCGTTTGACGCGCAATCCTCCAATTCTTTCGGTATTTTCTGGACATCTGGAGACCCAATCGTAAATGGCGTCCTGGGGGTTAGGATGCGTATTATCTCCAAAGACCTTTCCCGTGAAAGGACAGATATAAATTTTTTTGGTCTCTTCGTTCACATTCCCTTGTCCGAATCCAATTTTGATCTCGGTTTCATGCCACAGCTTCCCCTCTGCCTCTAGTTGCGCAACAGCTTCTTCTGCGCTTTGATAGATCACCTTTTCTTTAGGAAACACAACGGGTTGCAAATGAAATTTAAGCTCAATAAAACGCAAATAAGTGTTGATTAACTCTGCAGGGCGACTTTCATTTAGAAAACGTTCCAATTGTCTCTTCTGTTCTTCTGTTATGACAATTTTTGTCATCGAAACCCCTTACCTGCTACGGATGATAAAATTTAAATTGGGAGAGAGTTCTAATGAACCTGAGAAGGGAGCCTTTGGGTTCTTTCCCTCTTTAGAATGAAAAGCACTGCATGGATAGGCTAACACTTCTTAGAAAAAAGGTCAATAGCTATGCTTGAAGATTTTTCTTGGATTTGAACCATGCCCTATTTTTTCCCTAGTTTTGCAACTCTCTCTATGGTAGACTGGCCCATCACGCGGAGCGTAGGGCTCTAACCCATTTCACTCTTGAAGTGAATATAGCGATTGCCTGCGCAAAGAAGTTTAGTCATCAACGTTCACTTGCTTTGATCGTAAAAACGGCCTGGTTCAAACAAACTTGGCTCACAGTTATGTGAGGGCTGTGAATCATCAATAGCTTGGGTCGCGCCCCTGGATCTACTCACGTCTCAACAACGTTTTTTGTTTAGCCAAACCATTGTATCGCCTGGCTCCGGCGACCTCTATTGCTGTCGAGACTATCCGTTTTGAGATGCTAAGGAATGGAAAATTCGGATTGAACGGGTCGGCGCTTCCTCCCGCGACTCAAGTCGCGGGTTTCTGCGCCCTGAATTGTATGAGGCCGTAAAAACAAACAATCTCTAAAATAGGAGTAGCGCTCCCCTGCCTGAACGAGGGGTTTTCGCGCTATCAATTTGATGATTCTCACATTTTCAAATCTCCTTTCCCTTCTTAGAGGACCTTTAGCGCTCATTTTTATTGTAGACAATCCCTATTATCGTAGTTTCGCCATCCTGTTTGCGATGGCAACGGATAGCCTGGATGGTTATCTCGCCCGCAAATATTCCAAAACAAGTCAATTGGGGGCCGTTTTAGATCCTCTGATGGACAAATTCTTTGTTTTTTTTGCCGTCAGCATGTTCATGCTTGAAGGAAACTTGAAGCTTTGGGAAGCGCTAGCTCTAATTTCTCGCGATTTTGCCGTCCTGATCTTTGGTCTTTACCTTGCTCTTCGGGGAACATGGTCCAACTTTCAATTTCGCTCTATTTGGAGTGGAAAAGTGACGACCACTCTCCAATTTTTTGTTTTACTGAGCCTCACCTTCCACCTCACGATACCTCTCTATATTTTTTGGTGTTTTATCGCATTGGGTCTCTTAGCCCTTTTTGAACTCTACTTTATCGAACAGCAAATCGTTCGGCAACTCCATTAAGTCATGCGTGATCCCTTAGAGCGTGTTTGAAAATATTCAAGCAGCCCTCTCAGCTTGTTTTTTACTCTTTTCAAGCCTTTCAAGCCTATTAGACATAGCTGAGAACATGGATAAGGATAACCAAGCCTCTGTAATCTCAGGTCGTCTTTCGAAATCTTTGCTCATGCGACGATTTCTACTTATGCAAGCGAAAGTCCTTTCGACAATTCATTTTTAACCAAGAATCTCTAAGAGGGTGTTTGGAAAGTTAAAAAAATGGCTAACAAGACATCCAGTCTCGATTTTTATCTAAAATTTTTCGAAATGCAAGCCTCAGTGCTGCAGCCTCGAAACAGTTAACAAGACCAAAAAGAAAAAAAAGAGGTGCTCTAAGGGTTTTT
>Ga0116226_10000326_pt1 | contig 40052 bp, 39 predicted proteins | sample S1TSphfallax_FD_89692 | JGI IMG/M metagenome (GOLD analysis project Ga0116226, IMG submission 89692) | Host-associated microbial communities from peat moss isolated from Minnesota, USA - S1T2_Fa - Sphagnum fallax MG | ecosystem: Host-associated > Plants > Peat moss > Unclassified | place: USA... | reverse complement strand
TGCAAATACCAGTTTTTCTGCGTTACGATACTCACGTGACTCAAGATGTACGGCTTAAGTTTCGTTACTCGAAAACCTGGCATTTTCGCCTACCCAAAATGAGTTTTGACAGAGGTCTATTGTGCAAAAAACTTTTTACCTGTTTCTTGTAAATCAGGAGAACAGAGTTTTACGAATATATCGGTGATGCTGTCCGCTTTAGGGAGGGTTTCGGGATTTTCTCCAGGCATGGCAGCAGCCCGCATGGCAGTTCTTACCTTGCCAGGGTCGACAAGATTTACCTTTAAGGATGTTTTTGCATGTTCGGCAGCATAAGTTTCGATCAGGGTTTCCAGTGCTGCCTTACTCACTGCATACCCGCTCCAGTAAGGGTGGGGGGATGATGTAACTCCGCTGGTTACAAATACTGCCCTGCCTGCCTTTGATTGCATAAGCAGGGGGTGCATACTCCTTATCAACCTCCAGTTAGCGGTTACGTTAAGGGCGAGGGTTTTTTCCCACACGACGGGGTCGGTATGGTGCAGGGGCGTGACATCCCCCAGCATGGCAGCGTTCCCCACCAGCATATCCAGCCTGCCAAAACTATGTGCAATATAAGCACCCAGTTCATCAATTTTAGCATATGCCAGCAGGTCAAAAGCAGCAATCGTGGCGGTTCCTCCTTCCTGCTTTATCGCATCGTATAATTCCTCCAGCCCTCCCACGGTGCGAGCCGTAATGATGACGTGGCAGCCTTCTTTTGCCAGACGTTTGGCGACAGCGTAGCCAATCCCGCGTGACGCACCCGTGACAAGGGCAACAGGTTTGGTAATGGAGGTATCTGTTTTATCCATAATTTTCACTTAAATCTGCAATTTTTTTCTTCTTCTAAGCCAAGTTGCTGGCAACGTCAAACGCTTATTTTTAGTTTAACAGGTTTCGGGTGTTTGTGCAGAACGCTGAAAATGATTAACAATGTGCTTGCTATTTGAAAAAACAACGCTATGTTAGGGACTGTTTGCTGTTATAAGTGCCTGTAGCAGCGTGAAATTTTTTTATAACCCTTTTGGGAAGCGGCATTTCTTCCTGATATTACCCTCACGGCTGAGGTATAGCCGATTTTTAGGAATAATATAATTATGGCTCATAATATAGCAGCTTACGCACACAATGAAGTCGAAGACGAGTTTTCAACGGGCGAAGTATTTGCCGATCTGTTTCAATCTTATGTTAAATCAGGTGAAAAAACCGAAGGCAGCGTAGTAAAAGGTACGATTGTTGCCATTGAAAATGGTGATATTGTCGTAGTAGATGTCGGTTTAAAATCAGAAGGCAGAATTCCTTTACGGGAATTTTCACATAATAATAAAATCCCCGAGCTTAAAGTGGGTGATGATGTGGAAGTCTATCTGGAACGTCTTGAAAACAGGCATGGCGAAGCGGTTATCAGTCGTGAAAAAGCCTTGCGTGAAGAGTCATGGACGCGTCTGGAACAGGCATGTGCCAATGCGGAAAAAGTAGATGGTACCATCTTTGGGCGTGTAAAAGGTGGATTTACTGTGGATGTAGAAGGTGCGATTGCATTCCTTCCAGGCAGTCAGGTCGATATTCGTCCTATTAAGGATATTGGGCCGTTAATGGGCGTAACGCAACCGTTTATCATTTTGAAAATGGACAGAAAACGCGGTAATATCGTGGTTTCACGCCGTGCTATTCTGGAAGAAACTCGCGTAGAGGCTCGTAATGAACTGCTCGGCAAAATTGCTGAAGGGCAAAGCCTTGACGGTGTGGTGAAAAATATCACCGATTACGGTGCATTTATTGATATGGGCGGTATTGACGGATTGCTGCACGTTACCGATATTTCATGGAAACGTATCAATCATCCTTCTGAATTGCTGCATGTAGGGCAGAATATTAAAGTCATCGTGACCAAATTCGATCAGGATACCAAACGTATTTCACTTGGAATGAAACAGCTCGAAGAAAATCCGTGGGAAAATATCGCAAGTCGTTTTGCTATTTCGCAACGCTTTACGGGTACGGTTACCAATATTACGGATTACGGTGCGTTTGTTGAACTCGAAAAAGGCATTGAGGGACTCGTTCACGTTTCAGAAATGAGCTGGACGAAGAAAAATACCCATCCAAGCAAGATTGTTTCCAGCAGCCAGCAGGTGGAAGTGGTTATTCTGGATATTGATCAGTCCAAGCACCGTATTTCACTCGGTATGAAACAATGCGTGGAAAATCCCTGGGGAACCTTTGAAACCCGACATGCTGTGGGGGATATTATTGAAGGATCCATCCGCAACATTACCGATTTTGGTTTGTTTGTAGGGCTTGACGGGGAGATTGACGGTCTGGTGCATCATTCCGATATTAGCTGGACGGAACCAGGTGAATCCTCTGTGAAATCCTATAAAAAAGGTGATATCGTAAAAGCGAAGATTCTGGCGATTGATATTGAGAAAGAACGCGTAAGTCTGGGTATTAAACAGTTGACCGATAATACCAATAAAGGCGAAGCAGAAATTGAAGGCATACAAAAAGGTGCGGTCGTAACCTGTATTGTCACAGCGGTTAATGAGGGTGGCGTTGAAGTCAAAATTGATGACAATGTGACTGCATTCATCAAAAAAGCCGATTTGGCACGCGAACGTCAGGAGCAGCGGGTAGAACGCTTTGCGGTGGGTGATCGTATTGATGCCAAAATTATCAGTGTAGACAAAAACTCACAGAAAGTTTCCCTTTCCATTAAAGCACTTGAGCTTGACGAGCATAAACGTGCTATTGAAGAATATGGTTCTTCCGATAGTGGTGCAAGTCTGGGGGATATTCTGGGTGCTGCACTCAGTGATGCCAGTGAAAAAGCTAAAAAGAATAAATAATTCTTTGTATCTTTTACAAGGTGGTGGGCATAGAGAATATGTCCACCACTTTTCAAATATTTAACAGGTTGTTATTAAAAATGTCATTACATGCAGATACGTTAATTCAGATTATTCGCCTGAAACATCAGGTGAGCAAATGGCGAATATTGGCTATTATCGTTACTATTCTGGCGTGCCTTGTGTTTTTTCAGAAATTTTCTAAATACGCTCCGATTCAATCAGACTATATTGCCCGGATCAAGATTGAAGGCGTGATTGACGATAATCCCGCTTTATCCAAGCTGATGCTGGAAACTGCCAAAGATAAACATGCCAAAGCCGTGTTGGTATGGCTGGATACACCAGGTGGCGGAGCAGTGGGTGGACAACAGATTTACCTTGATCTGATGAAACTTTCCAAAACCAAGCCAGTGGTTGCCGTGGTGCGTACTATGGCGGCTTCTGCTGGCTATATGGCTGCACTGGGGGCGGATCGCATTATTGCACGCGAAGGTAGCATTACGGGTTCTATTGGTGTGATTATGGAGAGTTTTGAAGCTACGGAACTGGCACAGAAAATTGGAATCAAGCCTATTTTGGTGAAATCCAGCCCCTTAAAAGCGGCTCCCAACCCGATGGAAAAATATACGCCTGAGCAGGACGCAGTCATGCAGGCGGTTATCAAGGATTTTTATAACTGGTTTGTAGATATTGTTGCAGAACGCAGAAAATTACCGCGTGACGTAGCAGAAAAACTCTCGGATGGTCGTATCTATACGGGAAGGCAGGCATTGGCTGCCAAATTAATTGATCAGCTTGGGGGTGAAGATGAGGCAATAGACTGGCTAAGTAAAAATAAAAAGGTTCCTGCATCGCTTGAAATAAAGGATGTAAAGGTTGAATCAGACTCAAACGGCTTTCTGGAAAAATTTACCCAGATGGCTAATGGTAAAATAGCTTCCTTTCTGATGTCACAAAGACTTGACGGATTGAAAGCAATGTGGCAAGCTAATTAGTTGTAATATAACTAGAGTGTGAAAAACAATATGACAAAATCTGAACTTATCGCAATGCTTTCAAAAAAATACCCCGATTTTTACCAGCGGGATATTGAAAAAATTGTCAATTCCATATTAGGCGAAATCGTTGCTTCGCTTAAAAGTGGAGGGCGTGTGGAGCTGAGAGGCTTTGGTGCATTCTCGGTTCGCAAGCGTGAAGCGCGCGTGGCACGCAATCCCAAAAACGGCAAGGAAGTGAAAGTGGGCGAACGCTACGCTATTTATTTCCGCACTGGCAAAGAATTGCGTGAAAAAATAAATAAGTAACTGATAATAAACGCTATGGTGACGCAATCTATTCGTTTGCTTAAGTGCCTTGTTTATCTTGCTTTTCTTATGGTGGGAATAACATTGGCTTTGGGCAACCGTGCCAAAATAGATATTAATCTGTTTCCGTTTCCCTATAGTATTTCTATCCCGCTATTTATGGTGATTATTGGCTTGTTTTTAGTAGGAAGTGTGTTTGGCTGGCTCAGTACCTTTCTTCATTACCGTCGCATTCAACTGCAAAATAAAAACCAGCATAAAAAACTCTCCGCCCTTGAAAATGAGTTGGCAGCTTTGAGGTTGGAATCTCTGAATGTAAATGGATAGTAGACACCTTCTAAAAACCGCTCATGTGAGGCAAATGCAAGGCAAAACCGCACGGAAAAGCGGAGTGTACATTTTAGTACATGAGCATTTGAGTACGGTTTTAACGAAGCAGTTGTCCACAGGAGTAGGGTTTTGGAAGATGTCTAATGGTTAAGGTTAAAATATGCGGTATCACTACTAAAGAGGCGATAATTGCTGCCGAACAGGCTGATTATATTGGATTTGTTTTTTATCCTTCTTCCTCGCGTAATCTCACGCCTCACGCTGCAAGCTCCTTACAAAAACATATCGTTAGTGCTAAAACAGTCGCCGTAACGGTAAATCCTGATGATGTATTTCTTGACCAGCTTTTTGCCGAGTTCAAACCTGATTTTCTGCAACTGCACGGGGAAGAAATGCCCGAACGGGTAACTGAAATTAAAAGAAAATTCGCTATTCCCATCATCAAGGCATTTAGTATCAAAGCAGAAAAAGATTTTGAGAAAGTGCATCTTTACAGCCACGTTGCAGATTATTATCTGTTTGATGCCAAAGCAGAGCAGGGGCTTCCAGGGGGAAATGGGGTATCTTTTGACTGGAACCTATTAAAAAACAGGCAATTTGATAGAGAGTGGTTTCTTTCTGGTGGTATTTCGATTGAAAATGTGCAAAAAGCATTGCAACAATCAGGTGCAACTATGCTGGATGTTTCTTCAGGTGTAGAAACGAGTCCAGGCATAAAATCGTCTGAAAAAATACAGCAATTTTTGAATGAAATACCATGCAAACAACTCTAAAAAATGATGAATCCGTACCTGATATAAACGGGCATTTTGGTATTTATGGCGGGCGTTATGTGGCGGAAACCCTTATGCCGCTTATTCTGGAAGTGGAAAAAGAATATAACAAAGCAAAGCAGGATCCAGGGTTTCAAAAAGAACTGGATTATTATTTCACCCATTATATTGGTCGCCCCAGCCCGCTTTATTTTGCCAGCCGTATTACGGAACATTGCAAAGGAGCCAAAATCTATTTCAAGCGTGATGAGCTGAATCATACTGGAGCGCATAAGATTAATAACTGTATCGGGCAGGCATTAATTGCCAAAAGAATGGGAAAAACCCGTATCATTGCCGAAACGGGGGCAGGGCAGCACGGCGTGGCAACGGCTACGGTCTGTGCCTTGTTCGGGCTGAAATGCGTTGTGTATATGGGAGCGAGGGACATGGAACGCCAGATGCCCAACGTATTCCGCATGAAATTGTTAGGTGCTGAAATTGTCCCCGTGGAAAGCGGTTCGCGTACCCTCAAAGATGCGATGAATGAGGCATTAAGGGACTGGGTGAGCAATGTAGAGGATACGTTTTATGTGATTGGCACGGCAGCAGGTCCCCATCCCTATCCCGCTATGGTGCGTGATTTTCAGTCGGTAATTGGGCGTGAAGCCAAAAGCCAGATGATGGAAGCAGAAGGAAGGTTGCCAGATAGTCTGGTGGCGTGTATTGGCGGAGGCTCCAATGCGATTGGTCTGTTTCATCCTTTTTTGGAAGACAAACAGGTCAAAAAAATCGGAGTGGAAGCTGCGGGCTTGGGAATTGATACACAACATCATGCTGCTTCCATTACCAAAGGCAAACCTGGTGTGCTGCACGGTAGCCGTACCTATCTCCTGCAAAGTGAAGAAGGGCAAATTCTGGAAGCCCATTCCATCTCTGCGGGACTGGACTACCCAGGCATTGGCCCTGAACATTCGTGGTTGCATGATACCAGGCAGGTGGAATATGTCTCAGCCAGTGATGCAGAAGCCTTGGAAGCGTTTGGCTTATGTGCAAAGCTGGAAGGCATTATTCCTGCACTGGAGCCAAGCCACGCCCTTGGATATGTGCTGAAACTAGCTCCCACCTTACCGAAAGATCATCTGCTTATCATGAATTTATGCGGAAGAGGGGACAAGGATATTTTTACAGTGGCAAAAGCCTTGGGGGTAACGCTATGAGCCAGCGTATAGAAGCCCGCTTTGCAGCATTAAAACAGCAAAACCGTAAAGGGCTTGTGACCTTTATTATGGGCGGTGATCCTGATTTGGAAGCGTGTAGCCAGATTCTGCACGGCTTGCCCGCAGCAGGAGCCGACCTTATCGAAATTGGGATGCCCTTTTCCGATCCTATGGCAGATGGTGCAGTCATTGAAGCAGCGGGCTTGCGAGCGTTAAAAGCGGGTACTTGCCTAATGGATATTCTGGAAATGGTGGAGCGTTTTCGTGAAACTGATGCCCATACACCTATTATTCTTATGGGATATTACAACCCCATTTACCGTTTTGGGGTAGAAACCTTCTGTATTGCTGCACAAAAAGCAGGGGTGGATGGTGTGATTATCGTCGATTTACCACCTGAGGAAGAGGAAGAATTTATCGCTGTTGCTCAAAATTTTGACATTAAATTGATACGTCTGGTTGCACCGACTACGGACGCAGTCCGTTTCCAAAAGCTGGTTCAACATGCAGGCGGTTTTATCTATTATATCTCGATTGCAGGGATAACGGGTGCAAAGGCTGCTAACATGGAAACACTCGAAAAACGGGTAACAGAGCTTAAAACGAATACGAATTTGCCGATTGCGGTGGGGTTTGGCATCAAAACGCCTCGCCAAGTAAAAGAAGTGGCTGCCTTTGCCGATGCGGTGGTGGTTGGGTCAGCACTGGTGGAAAAAATTGCAAATGAAACCCCACAAAACGCATTAGCATTTGTTAAATCACTGCGAAAAGCATTGGACTAATAGGCAGTGCCTACCAATTTACCACTCTCAAAGCCCGTGATCTTCACTTTTACCAATACTCCGGCAGGTTGGTGATTATCCAGCATCAGGGGAGCAAAATGGTCGGTGCGTGCCATGTTATCTTTTTCTACAATCGCAAAGGTCTCTTTTCCTACCCATGAACGCAGGTAATGCTCCACCTGTTTTTCACCGCTAAGTCGCAGCTTTGCAGCTCTTTCCTTGCGAATTGGTTTAGGAACCTGTGGCATTCTGGCAGCAGGCGTACCTTCTCTTGCCGAATAGGGGAACACATGCAGATAGGTTAATCCCGCTTCTTCCACCATATTCAGGGTATTTTCAAACATCGCTTCGGTTTCGGTGGGAAAGCCCGCAATAATATCTGCACCAAACACCACATCAGGACGCAATTCCCGCACTTTTCTACAAAAATCCAGTGCATCCTGACGGCTATGACGGCGTTTCATGCGTTTTAATATCATATCATCCCCCGCTTGCAGGCTGATATGGATATGGGGCATTAAGCGGGGTTCTTCCGCCAGCAAACGGTAAATATCCTCGTCCACTTCTACCGCATCAATAGAAGAAAGTCGCAGGCGGGATAATTCAGGCACGGCTGCCAGCAGCCTCCGCATCATCTGCCCTAACGTAGGTTGTCCTGGCAGATCCTTGCCATAATCGCTAATATCAACCCCCGTCAATACCATTTCCTGATAGCCATTTTCCACCAATTTACGGGTTTGAGCGACAATTTCACCCATAGGAACGGAACGGCTATTGCCCCTCCCGTAAGGAATAATGCAGAAGGTACAGCGATGATCACAGCCATTTTGCACCTGCACAAATGCCCTTGCCTTGCCCTCAAAGCTGGTTACGAGATGGGAAGCGGTTTCCGTCACGGACATAATATCATTGACCAGAATTTTCTCCGTCTCCCCTTTCAATGAAAGATAGGAATGCGGGGCGAGTTTTTCCTCATTTCCCAACACCTGATTTACTTCTGACATACAAGCATAGCTTTCAGGTTTCACCTGTGCGGAACAGCCCGTTACAATAATATTCGCCGCGGGATTTTCTTTCTTTGCTCGCCTGATTGCCTGACGTGCCTGTCTTTCTGCCTCTGCCGTTACGGCACAAGTATTAAAAATAATGGTATTTTCCAGCCCTGCTTTTTGGGCATTTTCCTTTATCACTTCGCTTTCGTAACTATTGAGGCGACAGCCAAAGGTGATGATTTCAATAGACATATTCTTAAACCCTACCTCCTGTGGACAACTGCGTCGTTAAAACCGTACTCGAATGCTCATGTACCAAGTTGTACACTCCGCTTCTGCGTGCGGTTTTGCCTAGCATTTGTCTCACAGGAGCGGGTTTTAGAAGATGTCTAATAGACATAACAGCCCCTGAATTCTTCTTCCACTGCTCCGCAAAGCAGCACTTCTTTTTCCGCTGTCACACATACCTGTAAGGTTTGAGGGATGTTTCCTTCTATGGAAAGGGTATGAAATTGCTGATTATCTGCAAGCAACTGTTGATAAAGGGCAGCCACCACCACGGCACAGGCAGCCGTACCGCAGGACTGCGTTAATCCCACGCCCCGTTCCCATACTCGCATGGAAATAGCGTTTTCACTAACAAAGGCAATGCTTACATTAACGCCGTGCGAGGGTAAAAATGCCGGGTGGGTCTGGAGACTCAAGCCCATTTCTTCTATCTGATTGATAGCCTCTTTTTCTTCAACAAAAAACACAATATGCGGGTTGCCCATGTCAACAAAGGTTGCATTCCTTTCAAGAATCGCAAGCTCTTTAAGCGTTCTTGCTTTTCCCATATTCGCAATGACGTGGTTAGGCTCTTTGCCCTGCTCGCATACTAACCGTGCTACTTTGGTTTCAACGGTAACTTGCGACTTTTTGCTTTCCTGCATCATCAGCCAGCCTATACAGCGTGTTGCATTACCGCAGGCATCTACCTCGCTTGCGTCCTGGTTATAAATACGCATGAAGACATCAGCCGTCTTGGAAGGCTCCATCACAATAAGCTGGTCACAGCCTTGTGTTAGGGTGTTTTCCCGTGAGGCAATGGATTGTATCTGTTCAGGAGTTAAGGCAATTACCTGCGTGCGTGCATCAACAATCACGAAGTCATTACCCGCCCCGTTCATTTTGATAAAGGGAAGTTGCATGTTATTGATTATTAAAATGGAATTTCGTCATCCACCATATCTGCATGAGCATGTGAAGGAGCAGAGCTTGCGGTATTACCCGCATAACCACCTGATGGATAGCCACCACCCGCACTACTTCCCTGATGATAACCTGCTGCTGCATCACCACCAGATGCCTTGTTGTCTAACATGGTAAGCGTACTGCCAAATCCCTGTAATACTACTTCGGTAGAGTATTTTTCAACACCTGACTGGTCTGTCCATTTACGGGTCTGCAACGCACCTTCAATATAGATTTTAGAACCTTTATGGAGGTAATTTTTAATCACGCTGACAAGCCCGTCGCTAAATACTACGACACGATGCCATTCGGTTTTTTCACGACGCTCACCCGTATTTTTATCACGCCAGGTTTCCGAAGTTGCAAGGGCGAGATTGGCAATTTCCTTGCCGTCCTGCGTGGTACGAATTTCAGGATCACGTCCCAGATTTCCCACTAAAATTACTTTATTTACACTACCAGCCATTTCACATTCTCCAAACTCTACTATTATACACCCTGTTAGCCTATTATAAAATGCCTAAACAGGCAAATCTTTTCAGCTTTCAGCCAGAATATTTTTCAGTCCCTCACGGTAAGTGGGATAAAGCAGATTAATTCCCCATTGTTTTTTCATTTTTGCATTGCTTACTCTGCGATTGCTACGGTAAAATTCCTGTGCCATGTCTGAGAGGTTGGCAGTTTCATAAGGGACAAGGGCAGGGGGCGGAAGCTGCATCAGGGTAGCGGCATATTGCATCACTTCATAAGCCGCAGAGGGTTCATCATCACACACATTATAAATCCCCGCCTCTGGTGTTTTTATGCTGTTTTCCACGATATGGACAATATCTTTTACATGAATACGCGAAAATACCTGATCCTGTTTATAGATTGCCTGATTTTTACCTGCTCGCAACTGCTCTATGACGCTTCTGCCTTTCCCATAAATCCCCGCCAGACGGAAAATATGGGTAGGAATAGTGCGTGCTTTGCCCCATTCCAGCCAGTCCTGCTCGGCGGTGATACGGTTTTTTGCACGTTCTCCATCTCCTTTTGCGTCACTTGCTTCCGTTACCCATTCACCCTGATAATCGCCATATACGCCCGTAGTGGAAAAATAGCCTATCCATTGCAGCGTGGTTATTGTGTTTAAGAGGGGAATAAATTGGCTCAGCACGGGATCCTTTTCCTGCAATCGCTGGGAAGTGGAAATAAGCAGATGGGTAGTGCCAATCAGGGCTTTTTCCACTGCCTCAGGTGCAAAATCGACTATTTCATATCCTTTATCGTGGTAATAGCTCCTTTTTTCAGGATTGCGTGAAGTTCCCGCAATGGCGAAACTTTGTGCTTGCAGCACTTTTGCCAGTGCGTCCGCTACATAGCCAAAACCAAAAATGAAGATTTTTGAAGTCATACTTACTTTTTACGGAATGTAATAATCAATTCCCCTACCTTAAAGCCAAATTTGCTCATATAGGTGTGGTTGATAAGGGTATGTTCATCCATGAGATACATCCAGTCATCCATTTTCATATTATAGATGCTGCCTTTGGCTTTTAGTGCCAGGGTATAGTGCATATTCACGGCATTGCCCACCTGTCTGCCTTTTGCTTCACCAATCACGTCATGAGCCGTGCCAATGAAATGGGTATCATCACTAAAAGCAATCGTCCAGGTACGGTCATCTTTGCTGCCGTCACTATAAGAAAAATGCTCTTCCAGCGTTCCCGTATTGCCAACCCATGTCCCTTTCATGGTGACGTGAAAACTGGGATCCGCTTTGCCTGATCTATCCAGAAAAATTCCCCACGCTTCAATATCACCGTTTAGATATTGGCGAATATCCAGCACGGGTTTATTGCCCGCATAATCTTCTATCTTTGAGCAGGAACAGCCCGCAAGCACGGCACATAGCCCTGTCATTACCGAACGCAACATAATCGAAAAACGCATCGTTATTTCCTTAATTGTAGTTATTATAGTAAAGGTTTCCAAGAAGTTAGTCATCTGCTTATAAAGATACAATATGGGGGAAGTATCACATCGTCATTTGCATAATCTGCTGATAGGCACTAATCACCTTGTCACGAATGGCGACTACCGTATCCAGTGCCTGCTCCGCACTGCTTACTGCCGTGGCGAGATCGGTTAAGTCACCTTTTCCCATCATTGCCAGCTTGCTTAAATCCTCTGCTTTTTTGCCCTGTTCCACGGAAGAATCCAACGCAGAGGAGAGCATATCCGAAAAAGACTCCACACCTCCGCCTGCCTGAGCGACGCTGGATTGCATACTTTGCCCCATATTGGCAATGTTGCTATAAGCGGAAGCTGCCTGTTTTATATCCATTACTATACCTATTTAAGGAGGGAAATAGCTTGTGAAATCATGCTTTTGACTACATCAATCATATCCAGATTCGCCTCATAATTACGCTGTGTTTCCCGCATATCCACCAGTTCAATCACGGACTCCACATTGGGATATTTAACATAGCCCTGTGCATCAGCGGCAGGGTGATTGGGTTCATATTTCTTCTTGAAGGGGCTTTTATCTGTGCCATATCCAGTGGTTTTTACCACATCCACTCCCAGTTCGCTATCCAAAACATTCTGAAAGGTAATGGTTTTACGACGGTAAGGATCAGCATCAGGCGTTTCTCCTGTCGAGTCCACGTTGGCGATATTTTCCGCTACCACCCGCAAACGATCACCCTGTGCCTTCATGCCTGCACCCGCAATCACAAATGAATCTACTATGCCTGTCATAATATTACCTCTCTATGCTCTTAAGACGTTTGCAACCCTAACGCCTCCTTGAACAAATTACCAATTTTTTTGTATAAAGTGGAAGAAAGCTGATAATCTGCAGCGTTTTTGGCGGTTTTCATCATCTGTTCTTCCACCACGGAATTATTACCCGTAGCCGTCTGGTCAAATGTCTCCCGCTGCTTTACCGCCAGAAAACTTGTCGGGTGCAGATTGATGCCTGAGAGATGCCCTTTCTGCGTTATTTTCAGATCCACGTTATAGGACTGGTTGTTCACTAAATGATTAAAATCAAGGGGTGCGAGGTCTTTTGCCTTATAATGGGGGATGCCAACACTGGCGACATTTTCCGCCAGCACTTTCTGCCGTTCACCAGCATACCGCATTCTGGTTTCGAGCATTTCCTCCAAACCTACTTGTGTTGCCGTCATGGTAATACCCTATTTTATAACTTATCTCACGCTATTATATAAACTTATTCCAAATTAGCCAGTATAAAATATAATTTTAAAAACTAAATATTATGCTTAGCATTAATTAATATATGATACGGTTTCGCATCACCTTGTTATCAACTATTATACGCCTTTGTTGGGTAAGTGGTAAGAGTATTGAGAGGCTCCCCCTGACGAGTTTTCTATACCTTGCCAACTTTTTCTGATATAGTATCAATGCTTATTAAACTTGGCATTTGGTCTAATATGAAAAATATACTGGTAACGATTTTCTTGCGGGGTGGCTGTGACGGGCTTAATTTGGTAGCTCCTTCGGCTGATCCAATCTATATTGCAGAACGAAAGCCTGAAAGCCGTGTGGAGCGTGAAGGGGATAATAAAGGACTTCCACTGCGCAATACGTTGGCAGATAATGATTTCCGTTTTCATTTCAAGGCAGGCAAGCTCAAGGAACTTTACGATAGAAAACAGCTTGCTATTGTGCATTCCTGTGGGCTTACCAATGGCACACGCAGCCATTTTGAAGCCACTGACTATATGGAGCGGGGTACTCCTGATAATAAAAACACCCCTACTGGCTGGCTTACCCGCCTGACTTCCAATATGAATCTGTTGAATGCTGCCCTTCCTGTGGTATCAGGTTCCAATGTACTTCCCGCTTCCTTACTGGCGTGCAGCAGGGCGATGGCGATACCAAACGTACGCAAATTACAGTTAAAAACGGATAGTCGGTTTCATCTGGTTCAGGAAACACTTTTGAAGAAACGCTATGGGGAAAAGAGCCTGATTGGGGTGGACGGGCTGCATATGCTGGGTGTGCTGGATCTCATTACGAGTCATATGCCTCAGGATGCAAGCGGAAAAGCCATAGACTATATACCCAAAGCAGGCGTAACGTATCCCGAAGAATATTACGCAAAAGAATTGTCGAATTCCCTTAAGACGATTGCACAACTGATTAAAATGGATATAGGGTTACAGTTTGCTACCGCAGATTTTGGTGGCTGGGATACGCATATAGGGCAGGGGGGACGTTTCCCGAATCTGGTAGATGGGTTATCGCATTCGATAGGTGCGTTTTGGGACGATTTAGCCAGTATTCAGGATAATCTGATTATCGTGGTAATGAGTGAATTTGGACGCAGGCTCAAGAGCAATGACAGTGGCGGAACCGATCATGGACACGGCAACGTCATGCTGGTGATTGGCAATCAGGTAAATGGCGGAAATATCTATGGTAAATGGCTGGGACTTTCCAATGAACATCTGGATAATCAGGTCGATCTCGCCGTTACCACCGACTATCGTACCGTTCTGGCAGAAATTACCGCCAAATCATTCAAAAATAAGGATATGAATAGTATTTTTCCTGGCTTTTCTCCTGATACCATGCCGGGAATTATAAAAGGTTAATAAAAATTTCATACACAGTTTTTGACTTGTGCTTTTAGAGAAAGCCTGTTTTTTGCTGGCTCACTGATTACTTCACTGACGCAGGGTTACATGCTGGGCAGCTATATTATGGGATTGCAACATAGTATTTCGGTTTTTATCCCTATATCCTTCCCGATAGCCTCACCATCTGGAAAGCAGCGAGTGACAATGCCGCACTGGGGATTATTTTAGCGGGTGTGGTGGTGGTACTGCCCTGCATCATTGGCTATAATATTTTTGCGTACAGGATTTTCAAGGGAAAGATTAGTAGCACAAGTTATTATTGATTTTTGGTGTATTATGGGGATTGATTTAGTAAGAAGCATATCCTATCTTATTCTTTCAATTTTAAAATCAAAGGAAGTAAAACATGTGGATTAGTGTTGCAAAAGAAATGACGATTCCTTACATAAGTGATAAGGAAGTAGCAGATGACATTATAAAAGCTTTAAAAGCAGTCAAAAACACATTATCACCACCTATGGAAGCTACTTTATCTGAACCATCTCCTAGTCGTACTTTTACTATTTCTCTTGGATCAAAGACACTTGAGCCGTCTAATGATTTTCCAAATATTCTGATAATTAAAAACAAACATAATGATATTGAAGGTTTAATTGAGCGTGATTTACTGGATAGCCTGATAAGGCAAGGCGATATTGTAGAAATTAACGGATATCTTCAGAAATGAAGTTATATTATAACGTACACTCCTAATAATTAAAAACCTAATCACTTGAAAATCCTAAGCGTTCGTCATTGCGAGCCGTCGCAGATGGCGTGGCAATCCAGAAAAATGCTTGCCAAGTTGTAAGGCTGGATTGCTTCGCATTCGCTCGCAATGACGCTGAGAGGGTATAGTTCAACAGGTTAGGTTTAAACTGTTTAGAAAAAAATGAAAACCATTGTTCCGCCTCTCAAGAGTCAGGGAATCAAGACAAAACTTGTTCCATGGATACGTTCAATCCTTCCCTCCATGCAAGGACGATGGATAGAGCCTTTCCTTGGAACGGGAGTAGTGGCTTTCAATATGGCGAATAAGAACGCTATATTGAACGATACCAACCCGCATATTATAAGGCTATATACCGAAATCCAGTCTGGCATGATAACACCTGCTATCATGCGTGAGTATTTGGAGCATGAAGGAAATATTCTGCAACATGCGGGGGAAGACGGTTACGATCATTATCGATTCGTTCGCAGTCGATTTAATAAAGTTGGCTCCCCGCTTGACTTTATTTTTCTATCCAGAGCGGGTTTTAATGGCATGATGCGTTTTTCTAAAAAAGGGCATTGGAATATTCCTTTTTGCAAGAAAGCCTATAGATTCGCCCCCTCCTACATTACAAAAATAGTCAATCAGGTTGCCGCCGTGCAGAAAATTATCACTCCAGAGTGGAAGTTTGTGTGTGGTAGCTTCACAAATATTATTCCCCAAGCGAAAGATGATGATGTGATTTACTGTGATCCTCCTTACTTTGGTCGTTATAATGATTATTTTAATGGATGGACGGAAAATGACGAAGAGCATCTGTTTGAACAATTAAGCCATACACCCGCCCGTTTTATTCTTTCAACGTGGCATCATAATAGTCATCGCAGCAATGAGATGATTGATAAATATTGGGGAAGATTCAATGTGGTAACGCGTGATCACTTTTATCATTCAGGTGCAAAGATTGAAAACCGTCAGTCTATCGTTGAAGCATTAGTGTGCAATTTCAAAATTCACGAAAGTATAAAGCTGCATAATCATGATCTGTTTGCCCCTACAATTACAAATCCCATCACCTATCCTCATTCACACATTGGACTTTAACCATGCCCCACACTACCACCCAAACCAAAATGCAATCCCGAACTGCTGCTGCCCTTAAAGGTAAAATCACCGTTCCAGGCGATAAATCCATCTCCCACCGTGCCTTGATCATTGCTTCACAAGTGATAGGAAAAACCGAGATTTCGGGCTTGCTGGAGGGGGATGATGTGATTAATACGGCAAAAGCCCTGCGTGCTATGGGCGTACAAATCGAACGCACCTCGCCCCAGCATTGGGTGGTGCAGGGCGTGGGTGTAGGAGGGCTGGCGGAAAGTAGTGATATTTTAGATATGGGTAATTCAGGAACGGGTGCAAGGCTGATGATGGGGCTGGTTGCACCGTATAATTTCTCTACGTTTTTTACAGGTGATGAAAGTCTGAGGAAACGCCCGATGCAGCGTGTTATTCAGCCACTTTCCGATATGAATGTCCGCTTTACCGCAAGGGAAAATAACCGCCTGCCTCTGGTGGTGCATGGTACGCTGGATACGTTACCTATAACTTACACCTTGCCCGTCGCCTCTGCACAGATTAAATCCGCTATTTTACTGGCTGCCTTAAATACCGCTGGCATCACTACCGTCATTGAAAAAGAAGCCACGCGTGATCATACGGAGCGAATGCTAAGGCATTTTGGCTGGCAGGTGGAAACGAAAACTTTACCCGATGGAAGTATCGCTATTTCACTGGAAGGCAGGCAGTCTATCCCTGCCATAGATAGGGAGTTGCTCGTTCCTGCCGATCCTTCCTCTGCTGCGTTTGTGGTGGTAGCTGCCCTGATTGTGCCTGATTCCGATGTGATTATCACCAATGTAGCAATGAATCCTCTGCGTACTGGGCTTTATGATACGCTGCTTGAGATGGGAGCGAATATTACGTTCCAAAACCGTCATATTCATTGCGGTGAAGAAGTGGCGGATATTCACGTCAGATATAGCCATTTGAAAGGTGTTTGCGTACCCGCCAAACGCGCTCCTTCCATGATTGACGAATACCCGATTTTAAGCATAGCAGCGAGTTTTGCCGAAGGTATCACTACCATGAATGGTTTGGCAGAGCTAAGGGTAAAGGAAAGCGATCGCCTCGCTGCCATTGAAGCAGGGCTTAAAGAAAACGGTGTGATTGCAAAGGCTTCAGGGGATACATTAACGATAGAAGGCACAAAAAAGCCCAAAGGTGGCGGGCTTGTTACCACCCATTTTGATCACCGTATTGCTATGAGTTTTCTGGTGATGGGGATGGCGAGTGAACAACCCGTTCATATTGATGACGGCACCGCCATTACTACCAGTTTCCCTGCTTTTTCTGAAATGATGAACAGTCTGGGGGCAGCTATTGCGATTGATGCAGTGCATAATCCACTACTCTCACCTGCTCACCCGCTGGTGATTGCGATTGACGGGCCTGCCGCCTCTGGCAAGGGAACGCTGGCGAGAAGAATAGCGGAACATCTGGGCTATCCCTATCTGGATACGGGCAGTATTTACCGTGCGGTGGGGCTTAAAATCATCTATTCTAACAGTAATCCTTATGATAAGCGTGCAGCGTGTGAGGCCGCTCTTTCTATTACCGAACAGGATTTATCCAATCCACGGCTAAGACAGGAAAAAATTGCTCTGGCAGCTTCCATTATTTCTGCCGTACCCGAAGTGCGTTCTATATTGCTGAATTTCCAGCGTAATTTTGCCAAAAATTCAAAGGGAGCCGTGCTGGATGGCAGGGATATTGGAACGGTGGTGTATCCTGATGCGGATGTCAAGATTTTTATCACTGCCGATTTGGAGACCCGTGCCAAACGCAGGCACAGAGAAGTGCAGGGTGAAAATATTGAGGTCGTATATGAGTCTGTTCTCAATGATTTAAGGGAGCGGGACGAGCGGGATGCCAGTCGCTCTGTAGCCCCTCTCATTCCTGCCGATGATGCGTTTGTGATTGATACGTCACACCTTAATGCCAATGAAGTGTTTATGAAAGTGCTGGATATTATTAGATCAAAAATAAAAGCCAAAAATTCCTGAAAAGCCTACTTGCCAAGCAAGTTGGCTTATGCCATAAACGCTAGGTTCCACCTGCAAACCAATAAAAAGGATCTTTCATGAAAAAACTTCTTATCACTACCGCCCTTGCCATGCTCATTTCACTTCCCGTTTTGGCAGAAGATAAAGCACCACCAAAAACAGAAACCAAAGATTATGTTATCCTGAAAGTGGGTGATGACAATGTTAAAAAGTCCGAAGTGGATGCCGTATGGAAAAGTATTTTCCCAGGTGGAAATCCTCCTGAATTTGATAGTTTTGAAGAAAAAATCAAAGACAACGTATTGCGTGGCATTGCTTCTGAACATATTATCAGCAAGGAAGCGGAAAAATCCGATATTAAAAACACTCCTGAAGTGAAAGAAAAAATCGCAGCAGCCGAAAAACAGATTATCATTGAAGCCTATCTGAAAGTAAAAACCAAAGAATTGGTAAGCGATGATAAATTGAAAGCGGCTTATGATGCGAGAGTAAAATCCAGTGGTGAAGAAGTCCATGCCCGCCATATTCTGGTAAAAACCGAAGAAGAAGCCAAAGAAATTGAGAAAAAACTCAAAAAAGGTGCGAAATTTGAAGACATCGCCAAAGAAAAATCACAGGATAAATCCAGTGGTGCAGAAGGAGGTGATCTGGGCTGGTTCACGGCAGACAAAATGGTGCCTGAATTTTCCAAAGCGGCCTTTGCCCTTGAAGCAGGTAAAATTTCTGAACCCGTTAAAAGTGACTTTGGCTGGCATATCATCAAAGTGGAAGAACGTCGCAAATCCACCCCTCCTTCCTTTGAACAGCTAAAACCTGAATTGATGCAGGAACTTGGCAACAAAGCCGTAGCAGAATATGTCAACGGCATTATGAAAAATGTCAAAGTAACGGTAGTGGATGCGAATGGTAAAGAAAAACCATTGCCACCCGTGCAATTACCTGCTGATGGCAAAAAATAATGGGATTTTCTGTTTCTCCGCTTGCTCCCACTTCATTTCCTGAACTTCCTCCCCTTAAGGGAGTGAAGCTGGGAGTGGCGGAGTCTAATATCCGTTATAAAAACCGTCCTGATCTGCTATTGGTAGAGCTTGCGGAGCATACGCAAGTGGCGGGCGTGTTCACTACCTCGCTCACCTCAGCAGCTCCCGTGACGTGGTGCAGGGAGATTCTGCCCACACAAAAAGCCCGTGCCTTAATCGTCAATGCTGGCAATGCCAATGCGTTCACGGGCAGGCTGGGAATGGAGGCAGTCGCCAAAATTACGCAAGCGACGGCAAATACGCTGGGTTGTGATGCTAAAGAAGTGTTTATCGCTTCCACAGGTGTCATTGGCGAGCCTTTACAACAGGATCGTATTATCTCCTTTTTGCCCGAATTGAAGCATAATTTAAGCGAACAGGGCTGGAATGTCGCTGCACAATCTATCATGACTACGGATACGTTCATGAAAGTAGGAACAGCAACGGCAAAAATAGGCGATACAGTCGTCACACTCAACGGTTTTGCCAAAGGCTCAGGCATGATTGCCCCCAATATGGCTACCATGCTGGGTTTTGTCTTTACGGATGCGAATATTCCTGGCACCATTTTACAAAAACTGTTGCAAGATGCAAACGCAGTTTCGTTTAATGCCATTACCGTAGATGGTGATACCTCCACCAATGATACGCTGCTGGCATTTGCAACGGCACAGGCAAAGCATATCGCTATTGTTTCAGAAGATGATGATAATCTTATACAATTCAAGCAAGCATTGACCCATCTATTAAAAGACCTTGCTATACAGATTGTTAAAGACGGCGAAGGGGCAAAAAAGCTGATAAAAATTACCGTAAAAGGTGCAGTCAGTAATCAATCTGCCCATATTATCGCCATGACGATTGGCAATTCCCCACTGGTGAAAACCGCCATTGCAGGGGAAGATGCCAACTGGGGACGTATTGTCGGAGCAGCGGGCAGGGCTGGAGAGCCATTAGAACAGGACAGGCTGGAAGTGGCTATTGGTGGTGTGTCCGTTGCCAAAGACGGCTCACGAGTATTGGGTTATGATGAAACACCGGTAGTCAAACATATGCAGGGACAGGTTATTGATATTGAAGTGGGGCTGAATATCGGAAGTGGCGTTGCAACCATTTACACTTGTGATTTAACGCACGGCTATATTGAGATTAACGGAAGTTACCGAAGTTAAGCATGAAGATATTATTTCTGGGCGATATTGTCGGAAGAAGCGGACGTGATGCCGTCTGTGCCTTTATCCCCAAAGCCCGCAAGGAATATGCACTTGATTTTGTGGTAGTGAATGGCGAAAATGCTGCCGCTGGTTTTGGCATCACCCCTGCTATTTGTGATGAGTTTATTAAGGCAGGCGTGGACGTGATTACCACGGGAAATCATGCGTGGGATCAGCAGGAAATCATCCCCAAAATGGCAAAGGAAAAACGCCTGCTACGTCCTGAAAATTATCCCGAAGGTACGGTAGGAAGCGGGGTATATCTCGCACAAAATAGCAAAGGGCAAAGGCTTTTAGTGTTGCACCTGCAAGGGCAGCTTTTCATGCACGAGCATCTTTCCTGCCCGTTTGCCAGTGCAGAAAACACTTTAAAAACCTACGCCATGAAAGGCAATGTTGATGCCATTTTAGTGGATATGCACGCGGAAGCCACGTCCGAAAAAAACGCTCTGGGGCATTATCTTGACGGACGGGTTAGCTTGGTCATTGGAACGCATACCCATATTCCGACTGCCGATGCCAGAATTTTGCCGGGTGGAACCGCCTTCCAAACGGACGCAGGCATGTGTGGCGATTATGACTCCATTATTGGCATGGAAAAAGCCGTTCCCATCAAGCGATTCACCACCAAAATCAGCAAAGGCAGTAAAATGACGGTGGCATCAGGCGAAGCAACGCTATGCGGTGCTATTGTGGAAACGGACGATAAAACGGGGTTGGCTATCAGCATGACTTCGCTTAGAATAGGTGGGATATTAAACCGGTTTTTAGGTGGGTAAGACATAGCCATGACACAACTCTACATAGAAAAATACCAAAGAGACCTCGCCAAACTAAAGCGTGCAGGCAAAACGCAAAACGAAAGTTCTATACGCAAAGCCTTTTTGCGATTGGTAGAAAATTATGCGGAAAGTCATGATTTAAGCGTGGTTGATGAAGTGTCATTAACAAAGAGAGCCAGACCTGATGCAACCTTACGCAGTTATCTGGGGCTTGATATTGGCTACATTGAAAATAAAGATATTAACGATGATATTGAAACTGAAATAGAAAAGAAAATTGAACGGGGTTATCCCCTTACCAACATCATTTTTGAAAATAGCGAAACACTGGTTTTTTACCAGCATGAAAACCGCATAGCAAAAATAGCATTGGAAGATGAAGTGGCACTGGACAAAGTGTTGCAGGCTTTTGTAAGTTTCAAAAGACCAGAAGTTGCCAAATTTGAAAAAGCGATTGTAGCATTTAAAGAAGATGTGCCGACGGTTATTAAACATTTGCGTGAAGTGATTGATAGCGAACATAATAAAAACAATGAATTTCAGCAAAAAGCTAAAGCATTTCTGAAGAATTGCCATAAAGTGATTTCAGGGGATTTAACTTTTGATGATGTGCGGGAGATGATTATCCAGCATATTCTGACAGAAGATATTTTTTCGATTATTTTTAGTGATGCGGATTTTCACAGAGAAAATAATATTGCTCGTGAATTAGGGGAGTTGATTCAGACGTTTTTCAAGCAGGAACTGAAACGCAATGCACTGGATAAAATCCATCATTATTATGACACGATTCGTATCACAGCTACTGCCATAGAAGACCACGGACAAAAACAGAATTTTCTGAAAACAGTATATGAAGAATTTTATAAAGCCTATAATCCCAAGAAAGCTAAAAAGCAGGGTATTATCTATACACCAGTAGAAATCGTGCGGTTTATGATTTCTGCCTGCGACCATTTGTTGTATGAGCATTTTAACAAAACTTTGGCGAGTAAAAATGTAGAAATACTTGACCCCTGCACAGGAACTGGCATTTTTATTACGGAAATATTACGTCATCTGGAAGGGCAACGCAAAAACCTGCCTGATAAATATGCTAATGAAATTCACTGTAATGAGATTGACTTACTGCCCTATTACATTGCCAATTTGAATATTGAATATATCTATAAACAGATTATGGGCGAATATAAAGAATTTCCGAATATATGCCTTGTGGATACGCTGGATAATGTAGATTTTGCTACTGACTATAAGGGCAAACAATCCACTATGGAATTTGCAGGTTTTAGCAAAGAAAACCTTGAACGTGTTAATCGACAAAATACCAAGAAAATTTCCGTTATTATTGGCAATCCACCCTATTATGCGAATCAACGTAGCGAAAATGATAATAATAAAAGTCGTCAATATACTACCATTGATAAGCGTATTAAGGAAACCTATATTAAGGAGAGTAATGCCCAAAAAATGAAGCAGTACGATCCTTATAAACGCTTCATTCGCTGGGCAAGTGATCGTATTCAGGGTGAAGGAATCATTGCATTTATTACTAATAATAAATTTTTAAATGGAAAGCAGGATGATGGATTTAGAAAAACTGTATATGAAGAATTTAATGAAATTTATATTTATGATTTAAAAGGAGAGGTGCGTCAAACTGGAGAAGCGGGAAAAAGACAGGGAGGTAGTGTTTTTAATATAATGGTTGGTGTAAGTATTACATTTTTTGTAAAACGCAAAACCAAAAGTAAGTGCAAGATTTTTTATGTTCCATGTGAAGAGGCTATTTCAGGAGAAAATAAAAAAGCGGAAATAGCAGCAAGTGCTAATGATTTTAATGGATGGAAAAACCGTATTGAGCCAATTTTTCCAGATAAAAAAAATAGTTGGTTAGGACAAACAGATAATGATTTTGACAGTCTAATCCCCTTAATAAGCAAAGAAGTAAAAAAAACAAAAATAAAAGGACAGGAAACCACTTTATTCAAGATGTTTTCTAATGGTATTTCAACGAATCGTGATAGTTGGGTTTATGATGAAAGTAAAGAAAAATTATTAAAAAAGGTAAAAAGATTTATAGATATATATAATGATTATGTTGATAAAAAAATAATTAGCACAGAGGTTTCAGAAAAAATTAAATGGTCTCGTGATCTAAAGAGAAAATTAGATAATAGAAAAAAACTTCTTTTAAAAGAAAATGAGATTAGAGATTGCTGTTATAGACCATTTTCAATTAAAAAAATATATTTGGGAGGAGGTCTAGTAGATGTAATTGGTCTATTCCCTCATTTCTTTCCTAAAAAAGCATCACGAAATTATAATATAATCTTTCATACAACGGATAGATTTCCTTTTTCACCATTTATGAGTGATAAACCAACCGACTTAAATTTACTTGTACAGTGCGGTTGTATCTGTACTCCAGCTTACTACTACGATAAATCCAATCAACGCATTGACAACATCACCGACTGGGGGTTGAAGCAATTTCAAACGCATTATCAAAACACCACCATTACCAAAGAAAATATCTTCCATTATGTTTATGCCGTGCTGAATAACCCTGCCTATAAAGAAAAATACACTGATAATCTCTCAAAGGAATATCCCCGTATTCCTTTTTATCCTGATTTTGAGCAATGGGTGGATTGGGGTAAGGCATTAATGGATTTACATATTGATTATGAAAAAGTGAAGCCCTATCCAAAACTGAACATTATTCATCCTGCCAAAAAGCAGGAGCCAATCCTTAAAGTTAATAAAGAAGAAGGTACGGTTACGCTGGATGAGGCAAACATCATTACGAATATTCCTGCACGAGCGTTTGATTATAAATTAGGCAGTCGCAGTCCGATTGAGTGGGTTTTGGAAGGCTATAAACCTAAAAAATATAATCCCGATAAAGAAGAGCATCACAAGATTCTGGCGGAGGAATTTAATCATTATGACTGGGAAGAAATCCGTGAAAAACTGCTGGATCTGATTCCCCGTTTAGTAACCGTAAGCCTTGAAACCTTAAGCATAACTCATACCATGCAGAAACACCCTCTATTATGACCGAACTCTTTTTCTACCACCTCACCACTTCCACGCTGGAATCTGCTTTACCCAAATTGCTGGAGAAATCCTTGCAGGTGGGGTTTAGAAGTGTGGTGACCTGCCAGTCCGAAGCGATTAGGGAAATGCTCAATCAGTTGCTCTGGACGTATGATCCTAACAGTTTTTTACCACATGGCAGCGAGCCAGATGGAAATGTGGAACTCCAGCCCGTCTACCTTACCTGTCATCTTGAAAATCCCAATCAGGCGAACATGCTGGCGGTGACGGATGGAAGAACAATAGAGGATTTTGGCAACTTCCAGCGGGTGCTGGATATATTTGAAGGCAATAATCCCGATGCGGTGGCACAAGCCCGTACTCGCTGGAAACATTACACTGCCTTGGGGCATACTGTAGCCTATAGAAAACAGGATGTTAATGGTTCATGGACTACGGCGTAACTAATGTTAAGTCTAATCTATCAATATCATTGCGATCCATAAGCAAAGTAATTTTTCGGGATTATCAAGTTTTTCTTGAATCCTGTCAAATGATGTGGTAAGAAGCAGTGCCTGTGAGAAAATCAATTGTTTTTGACAGGTATTTTTATAATTAAATTCACAAACAGATTCTGGTGCTTAATGACGTTTCATTAGGTGTCCTTCCAGTGCATATTTATAGTATGTACACAAGAATCTGTTGAGGGTTAAACTGGAAAAAAAGGAAATTAAGATGGCTTTACCTAAATTTACCATGAGTGAACTGATTGAAGCAGGGGCTCATTTCGGACATAAAACCAAACGCTGGAACCCTAAAATGGCTCCTTATCTGTTTGGAGTGCGTAACGGACTGCATATTATTGACTTGCAGCAAACCGTTCCCATGCTGCATCGTGCCTTGGTTGCGGTGCGTGAAGTGGCTGCCAAAAACGGACGCATCCTGTTTGTAGGAACCAAACGCCAGGCTGCTGATCCGGTAGCAGATGCTGCCAGGGAGTGTGGACAATATTACATAAATCAACGCTGGTTAGGCGGGATGCTCACCAACTGGGGAACCATTCAAAGTTCCATTAAACGCCTGCGTCGTCTGGAAGAATTGCTTTCACAGGAAGAAACGGGACTTACCAAAAAAGAAACCCTTTCCCTGCGTCGTGACTATGAAAAACTGGAAAAATCCCTCGGTGGGATTAAAGATATGGGCGGTGTTCCTGATTTAATCTTTATCGTGGATACCAACAAGGAACAGCTTGCGGTTGAAGAAGCCAAACGCCTTTCCATCCCCGTAGTGGCAATTCTGGATAGTAACTCATCTCCTGATGATATTACCTTCCCCGTACCAGGCAATGATGATGCGACGCGTGCTATCAAAATTTATTGCCAGCTTGTTGCCGATGCCGCACTGGATGGTCTGAAAGAAAGCGTAGTAAAATCTGGTAAAGATATTGGTGCTTCGGAAGAAGTTCCTTTTGCCCGTGCGGTAAAAGAAAAAGAAGCGGGTGAACGCACTGATGTTTCAGCCAAAAAAGGTAAAAAACCTGAGAAAACTGCTCCTGTGGTTGTGAAAAAACAATCTAAAGAAGTAGAAAAAGTGGAAGAAGCTGAAGAAGCCGTAACCAAAGAAGCTATCTAAACTATTGAAATAGGATTATATATGAGTGATATATCAACTGCTGATATTAAAAACCTGCGTGAAGCTACGGGTGCAGGCATGATGGACTGTAAAAAAGCACTGGTTGAAAATGCCAATAATATGGAAGCAGCGATTGACTGGTTGCGTAAAAAAGGACTTTCTTCTGCTGCTAAAAAATCAGGGCGTGTGGCTGCAGAAGGTTTGGTCGCTGCGGTAAGTGCAGGGACTAAAGGTGCAGTGATTGAGCTGAATGCAGAAACCGACTTTGTCGCTCGCAATGAACATTTCCAGAATCTCGCAAAATCCATTGCTACCGCTGCATTGGAACAGGGAAAAGACGTGGAAACCTTGAAGCAAAGCAAAAATGCGGAAGGCGTTGCTATTGCTGACCAGATTGCAGGGCTGATTGGCACGATTGGCGAAAATATGAATCTTCGTCGCAGCAGCCAACTCGCTGTTACTGAAGGTGTTGTAGCCAATTATGTCCATAGTGCGATTTCTGCCGGACTCGGTAAAATTGCGGTATTGGTAGCACTTGAATCCAAAGGTGAAAAAGCTGCTCTTGAAACGCTTGGCAAACAAATTGCCATGCACATTGCGGCTGCAAGACCTGAAGCACTTTCGATTGCGGATGTGGACGGCGAAAAGCTGGAACGTGAACGCAGCGTATTTAAGGAACAGGCGATTGCTTCGGGAAAACCTGCTGAAATTGCAGAGAAAATGGTAGAAGGACGCGTACGCAAATATTACGAAGAAGTGGTGTTATTAGAACAGATTTATGTGATTGATAATAAAACCAAAATCTCTCAGGTGATTGCGGATGCCGAAAAAACCGCAGGCAGCCCCATTAAACTGGCTGGTTTTGTGTGCTACCGTTTGGGTGAAGGCATCGAAAAACAGGAATCTGATTTTGCAGCCGAAGTGGCTGCTGCTTCAGGCATTGTTGCTGCTTGAAAGAAGTAGTAAGTGGTAAGAAGTGGTAAGTAGTAAGTTATAAGTGACAAGTAAAATAGACCTTTGTCAAAATCTTACCACTTACCACTTACCACTTATAACTTACTACTACTTACTATGTTTGGTAATAATCCCATACGCTCTCCTTTCAAGGGAGATGGTTCGCAACTCTACATCAAGCATATATTTGCTACGTTACAGGGTGAGGGGATATATGCTGGGCACCCTGCTATATTCATTCGCTTAGGGGGATGTAACCTCGCTTGTACTTTTTGCGATACGGAATTTGAGGATTATGAAGCATTTTCGCTTTCTGAGATTTTAAGCAAAACCCTTGCTTTATCCCATAATAATAGACATCTGGTAGTCATTACGGGTGGGGAGCCTTTTTTACAACCGATTGAAAAACTGTGCCAAATGCTACTGGATAATCAGTTTCAGGTGCAGATTGAAACCAACGGTACGCTTTATCGCCCCATTCCAGAAGCAGTGGATATTATCTGTTCCCCGAAAAACACAGGAGCGGGGTATTTTCCCATTCGTCCTGATTTGCTTTCCCATATCACCGCCTTCAAATTTTTGATTTCTGCTCATAACAAAGCCTATTCAGACATAGCAGAAGTGAGGCAGCAAGGTCGCATTCCCGTCTATGTGCAACCTATGGATGAATATGATGCAGCCAAAAATCAGGCGAATCTCCAACTTGCAACCGCTCTTTGTATGCAGTATGGTTATCGTCTATCGTTACAGATTCATAAAATAGCGGGTATTCAATGACGAAAAAAGCAGTGTTATTATTAAGCGGAGGACTGGATTCTGCAACCGTACTGGCAATCGCAAAATCGCAAGGGTTTGAAGTCCATGCCATAAGTTTTCGTTACGGACAGCGTAGCCAGAGCGAAGTCACCTCTGCACATAAAATCGCACAAAAACTGGGGGCAGCCGATCATAAAATTGTGGATATTGATTTGGGTATTTTTGCAGGTTCTGCCTTGACCAATCACGATATTCTGGTTCCCAAGCATGAATCGGTAGAGGAAATTTCTGCTACTATCCCGATCACTTACGTTCCCGCTCGCAATACGGTGTTTCTTTCTTTTGCACTCGCTTGGGCGGAGGTGCTGCGGGCTTATGATATTTTTATCGGGGTGAATGCGGTCGATTATAGTGGTTATCCTGATTGCCGCCCTGCATTTATCCACAGTTTTGAAGAGATGGCAAATCACGCAACTGCTTACGCATTGGAACAAAATCAAAAAATTAAAATTCATACTCCCCTTATTTACCTCACCAAAGCGGAAATTATCAAACAGGGACTGGCGTTAGGGGTGGATTATGCACTAACCACCAGTTGCTATGATGTGGATGCCAGCAATAAAGCGTGTGGCAAATGCGATAGCTGTCTCCTGCGGGCAAAGGGTTTTGCTGAAAATAACTTAACTGATCCCGCTTTATGACCCTGCTTTATCTGATAGCGGGTGAAGCCTCGGGGGATATGCTGGGAGCAGGGTTGATGCAGTCCCTCATTACCAAAGATGCTTCTCTACGTTTTGCAGGCGTTGGCGGTGAGTCTATGGAAAAACAAGGCTTAACCAGCCTTTTTCCCTATCAGCATTTATCCATTATGGGATTTCTGGAGATTCTTCCTTCTATCCCCAAAATTTTGTATCTGCTGCATAAAACTGCCAAAGATATTGAGGAAAAACAGCCCTCTATGGTGATTAGCATTGATTCACCCGGCTTTACCTTTCGCCTGGCCAAAAAACTTCGTAATCATCCCAAAACAAAGCATATCAAATTAGTGCATTATGTCGCCCCCACCGTGTGGGCATATAAACCGGAACGGGCAAAAAAGACGGCGAAATTGTTTGATGGACTTTTGACATTGCTACCTTTTGAACCTGCCTATTTTGAAAAAGAAGGGTTAAAAAGTTTTTTTGTGGGGCATCCCGTATTATGGCAGCAGGAAACAGGGGATGCAGTTGCTTTTCGCCTCAGGCATAAGCTAAAAACAGATGAAAAAATATTGCTTATTTTACCTGGTAGTCGCAAAGGCGAAGTGAAAAGACATATTGCGTTATTCATGCAGGCTGCCAAAGCACTCCCCGATTATCGCACCGTCATCATCGCCAATAAAGCTATCATTCCCCTGATTACCCCCTATCTTGCTGAGGGTACAATTATCTGTGACATCGCAGAAAAATATGATGCGTTCGCAGCCAGCCAATTAGCCCTTAGCAAATCAGGTACGGTGACGTTGGAACTGGCAAAGGCAGGCGTAACTATGGTGGTTGCCCATAAGGTGAATGCGTTTTCTGCCTGGCTGATTAGAAAAATGCTGTTGATTCGTCATGTAAGCCTGATAAATATTGCCACGGATTCCGATATTATTCCCGAGCTGATTCAGGAAAATTGCACGCTCAAAAATATCACCGCAGCCTTAAAGGAGTTAGAAAATCCCGCCATAGCCGAGAAGCAAAAAGCAGATTATCTGAAAGCGATTGCTGTACTTAAAGGGAATAACACTATCCCGCCTAATGATGCCGCAGCGGAAGTAATTGCTAAATTGTATTGACAGAAAAACCTGGCAATTTTCCAGAGCGTTTTCGTAATGCCAAAAGCGTAATCACGCTGATAATAACGATTTCACTGCCGCAAAATACTATCAGGCTATTCGCAGCAAGGCTGGTGAAGCCATAGCTATGCAGTCCGACGCTGAGCAGGTTCACTCCCACCCAGGATAAGGCAACTACCATTGTGATGCAGGCGGTGGCGGAAGCAAAGCCAATTTCCTTTAACTGTCCTGCAATTCTGCCGTGCAATACCCAGATAAGCCATAAAACTATCCATAATGCCCCGTTTTCCTTGGGATCCCAGCCCCAGAAACGCCCCCATGACTGATCTGCCCAGATGCCTCCCAGCATCGTTCCCACCGCCGTAAATAATAGGGCAATAAGGGCAGCGTGGTAGATTTGTTTATAGAGTGTGCTTAAGTCTGTTTTGCCTGCTGCACGTTTAATCAGATAAATATGTGCCATGGCTCCTGTAAGCAGCGAAGTGGCATAGCCAATCGTGATGCAGACAACATGGGTTGCGAGCCAGAAATTGGTATTTAACACCGCAACCAGCACCTCCAGCGTATCACTATCGGCAGCGAATACATTGGCAGCACTGATAAGCAAAGGAGCAATGAAGCTGGCAATCAGGATATTTTCGAGATTTTGCTTGCGATATTCGAGGCATAATCCCAAAAGGGCAGCAACAAAACTGACAAAAATCATGGATTCATAGAGCGTACTGACGGGCGGACGCATGAGTATTAACATGCGGGTGAGCAGTGCCATACCGTGAATAATCACTGCTAGTGGCATAAACATATAACTCAGCATTAACAGCCTGCCAGAGCCTGAAATAATACCGAGTAATGCCAATATGAAGGTGAGTCCATAAAATATCTGGCTTTTGGTGAGGGGATCTATCGTATTATAGAGTATTTCCAGCGAAATGGCATAGCTCCGCACCCTAGGCTGGGCAAGGGCGTAATGCCGTATTTTATGGGTGGTTTCATTCCACAGTTTGTTATCATGGAGCGTATAAGCCTGCATCAGGTTTTTCCAGTCCTGAAATAAACGGCTACTGGCGGGGGATCCCATACCCTGTTCAATCACAGCCCACGGAGCCAGCCACTCTTCGCTGCCTTCCCAGTTGGGCGGGATGATGCGAAACAGATTATTATGCTTATCCAGCGATTCCAGTACGTTCATGCGGTAGGAAATTTCCGCATTCTGTTGCTCTTCAGGAGTATATTCATTGATCTTATCGCCCTTCCCAGCTACGGTTTGCTTTAAAGCTGCTTCACGTTTCTGGCTGGTTTTAAGCAGGTCTATATAGTTGGCTTTTCCTTCATCAAGCGGACGTAACAGCGAAAAAGTACCTATCAGTTCCGCAAAATAGCTTACCCCTTCATAAAGCGAGAGAATATCCCTTTCCGTTCCACTTAAGGTCTTTGCATCTTTGGCGGTAAGCGAGCGGATAATATCCTCATGTTCACTCAATGATTTTGCCATTTGTGAAAAACTGTAAAGATTATCAGGCGTATCGGGAAGGGTTAAAATAGTTGCTAAACGTGCATCTTTGATAGTAAATACAGGCTGCTGCATCGCTTCACGGGGATTAAAAACCACTTTCGCCAGCCATGCAATCGCTTTTTCATCCCCTATAGAGGCTTTGCCGTGGATTTTTTTCAGCATCACACGGGCGAAGCTATCCAGCGGTTTAATCCGCCCTTCATGCAGAATGGGGATTTGAGCCAATACATCATAATCAATGGGAGTTTCCGCTTGGGCAGTGAAGGCTATGCAGAGAAACAGGTACATTATTAGACTTTTCATGCCGTCCTCTTTGATTTAACACGACCAGCAATATGCAATCCCATACCCAGACAAAGGCAGGCAATGGCGAGGTAGGGGAACACTTCACCCGCATTTTTCACTATCGCCAGTACGGAAAGTACCTTATCTTCATTATCCACAAAGGAAGATTGATAGATTGTATAGCCCTTATAACGCAAAGGCTGGTTCATTTCAATCAGGCTGGTAAAGTGAATACTGCCGTCTTTGACCTCTACCAGTGAGCTATAGCTTTTGGCAATAGTGGTTCCGGGATGTTCTGCTTTTTCAAAATGCTTGAGGGTAATATCAAAAGGGAGGATGCGTTCGGTTTGACGAAGGAAAATGCTATAAGTATCTTTTCCTTGCGTGATAACAGGCTGTGCTTCCAGTCCCTGTAGCGTGATATAGCGATTGCCACCCGCTTCAAATGCCAATCCTGCACGGTTTTTTTCGTCTTCTGATTCCTCGGGTATGGTTTTTATGTCCAGTTTTGCAGCCACACCCTGTTTATGGGGGGAAGCATCAGGCACTTCTACCGCCTCGCAATTACTGCAATAATGCAGCAGATGCAGGGTGAGGGCAGGGGAGAGCGTGATTTCGTCGCCGTCATGTAAGTGATTGACAGCAATAGTCTTCACCAACTTACCCTCTCGCATAATCACCAGTTCGCGTGCGTGGTAATCGGAAATGCTATGGGAGGTTTCATTGTCACCAAGTACGATATAGCCTTCTTCGCGTGTAAGATGGGTAACCAGCCCCCCCACCAGCAAAACCAATACACTGGCATGGGTGATAAACGTCCCCATTGTCATTTTGCGAAGCGGTGATTTAAGCAGTAATTTGGCAAGCAGTGAAAGCGAAAGCAGGACCAATATCGCATAGACACTGGGGGTGGGGATAATCCCTATCCATAAAATAAAGGAACCAAAAAACAGTTTTTCGGATTGAAATAACCCAATATAACGCTGCGAAATCGTACCTCCCACCAGCAATAGCATAAGCCAGGGCAGGGTGTAAAAAAGCAGGGCAGGGCGGGTAAGAAAAGAGAGGATTTTGGTCATTATACGCCTTTAAGAACCCGCTTTTGAGGTGAGGGAGCGAGATAATTTGCTTCTGAAATAACTTTTTTCCCTGTCTTATCCTCTAGCTCCATGCGGGCTTTTTTTGCAATCGCACCACCTGCTTTGCCTGCTTTTGTATTTTCTTTCATACCTGTAGCGTTGCTATTTTCTGCAATCTGGCGGGTAGAGAGTTCTGCCAATGCGGTAAAAATAAGCTCGGCTTCACTCATATGATCACGCAGATTCTGGGTTTTCAAACCTTTAAGCTGCTTGTGTTCCTTCACACTTACGCCTGCCCATTCCTGATGGATAATATTGGTAAGTATGGCAAATTCTTCACCCTCTTTTACCTCGTGATCTTTCCAGTAATCGGTTAGCTTGTTGCGGGTTTCCTGCCCCATCATACGTTGCTGAATCCATTTTTCACTGCGTCCATGCTGCTGCCAGGTCTGTCTGGCTCTGTCTACCCCTTTGGCGGGATCTGCCATTTCCTGCATCCGCTCATAGCCTACTTTCGCAAGCCATAGTTTGATAGGTTCTGCCTTTGGACTGGGTACGGACTGAATAAGTCGCAATATTGTCTCAGGATTAGCAACATCGGTAAGTCGTAATTTTCCGTCTTCCGCCACCATTTTCAACTGGTGACAATTTGTCACCGTTTGACTTCCTTCCTTATTCAGGCGTTCTTTCAGCTTGTTCCAGTATTTGCGTGCTGCCTGAAAATCAGGCTGTTGCAACAACGCACGGATAATATCCACCACTGAAAAAAGCCAGGTTTCGCTTTTCTCATCGTATATCCTGCGGATAGTGTATTGTTCAAAAATGGCTAGACTATTGCTCATATCATCCTTTCAAATGCAGGGTATAAATCAGGGTAAATAAACGCCGTGCGGTTTCGCTATCAATGGTAATTTTCTCAGGCATTACATCCAGAATCAGCGAGGCTCCTTCGTTATGCAATCCCCTACGGCTCATATCAATCGCTTCAATGCGTGAAAGATTACCCGTTTTCAAGGCTTCAAAGTAGCTTTCACAGATCAGTGAATAATCTTTTATCAGGCTGCGAAAAGGAGAGAGATTAATCGCAATAGTAAGTGGCTCTTGCGTTTGCTTGCCTTTTATGGAAAAGATAATACGGTTTTCGGAGCTGCCAAGGGTTAATTCGTATGTACCCTCCATCCCCTCAACGGTAAAATGGTTCCAGTCTATCAGATCATTTATCGCTACTTCCCGCTCATGCTGCTTTTGTGCATTATGCGTTTTAAGCGTAGCATCATCCAGATAAACAGCAGAAATATAATGATTATCGGGTTCCATTGTTACAGTGCCAACCCACAGGATACTGGAGCGTGATCGGAAGGTTTTTCCAGCCCCCGTAATTTCGTTACGATTTCACAGCTCTGCAATGTATCAAGTGCCTGAGGGGAAAGCAGTAAATGGTCAATGCGGAGTCCCTTGCCACTTTCAAACCCGCTACTACGGTAATCCCACCAGCTATAAGCGTGGGTATCAGGATGCAGCGTCCGCCACGCATCATACATACCTAAATGCTGAATACGCCACAGTGCCGCACGCTCCAAGGGATGAAAGCAGATAGAGCCTTCCAGTTCTTTCGGGTTATAGACATCTTTTGCTTCGGGTGCGACGTTATAATCCCCCCCTATCACCATAATTTCTTCATATTCCAGTAAATGCTGAATCCTGTCATGCAGACGCTCTAAAAAACGCAATTTATACTGAAACTTTGGCGAATCAGGCGACTGCCCATTGGGAACATAAACGGAGGCGATTCTTATTGCCCGCTTGCTATCGCTGGCAACGGCTTCAATATAGCGAGCTTCCTGATCGTTTTCATCGCCGTCTAATCCCATTACTATATCGGATAAAGGAAGTTTGGACAATATCGCCACGCCATTATAGGTTTTTTGTCCGTGCAGGGCAATATTATAGCCAAGCTCTTCAATTTCCGTTGCAGGAAAGGATTCATTGACGGTCTTGAGTTCCTGTAATAATACAATATCGGGTGCATCTTCCCGCAGCCAATCCGTTAGGTGCGTAAGGCGGACGCGAATAGAATTTACGTTCCAGGTGGCGATAGATAGGGTCATAATAATAAACAGTAGTAGTATTTGAATAACAGTATGCTGATAATTCGTGATAAGTCAAATAGTGTTGGTTACTCAAACGCCTGTTTGCAGTTTTTACTCATACTCTGGTCATCCGAGCCAGAAAAACCAAAACCATTCCAGCTATAAATAGCAGTGCGGGTTTCGGTGGAATCAGGATTGAGCAGCAAAAAAGAATCCTTGCGATGCAAGGCACAAAGATAATCGGGGGCATTTTTGCCAGGAAGGATTTTGGCATCAAGCAATGGCCAGGCTAAAGCGGATCCTCGCCATTTGGCGACCAGACCGTGCGGTGTTACCTCATACACATAGGGGCGAGCGCCCATTTCCTGATCAATAGTGGATTTATGTTTTTCCAGTGTAAAAAAAAACGGCTTTCTGCCTTCTTTCGTCTCAAATATAGCAGGTTCAAGGGAGAGTAAATGGCGGGCAGCAACATGCCATGCGGGGCTATTTTCCTTTTTTCCTTCCAGTACCAGATCCCCATCAGCAAATTGATGATTCGCCAGCATGGGGGTAATGAAGTAACCATTGATGGGGTGAGGGTGAGATTCTTTTACCCTACAGGATTTTATCACATCTATATCACTGGCAGATTGTTCAGCAATAGCAGGAAAGGCAGAATTTATGGGGGTTTGAGTATTCATGCTTTCGCATGTCAGGAAATCATTTTTCACCTTGCAGTCGGCTATCATCCCACGCTTGGTATCAGGGTATTTCTGATCAAAAACATGATTGCCCAGCGAAAAAAATACCGGTTTTCCGTTGATACATTCGGGTGCTTCCACTACATGGGGATGGGCTCCAATAATCAGATCTACGCCTTCTTTGGTCAGCCAGTCTGCCATCATACGCTGTTTGGGTTGTTGCCAGTCCGCCAGCTCCACTCCCCAATGGACAAACACAATAACCCAATGACTCATAGACTTGGCAAGACGAATTTTCTGACGCAGCAAAGGGGAGGGAATATCGGTTTTTACCCCGTCTTTTCCCGCTATGGTATTAAGTGTGATGATGGCGAAAATAGCATTGCCTGCTTTGAAAAACCCGGGCGAATTATCAAAATTAATAGCGTTAATTCCTGCTTTCTTAAAATAGGATAGGGTATTTTCTTTTCCCGTTTGCCCAATATCGGCACTGTGATTATTTTCCACACTCACAGCAGTAAAACCCGCTTCTTTGATAAAGGGTATTGTATCGGGATTGGTGGCAAAACAGGGATCCGAAATTTTCCCTAAACAGTCTTTTTTATCGCCTATGGTGCCTTCAAAATTTCCCATCACCCAGTCTGCACCCGTAAAATAATGTTGCATAGTAGCCCAGGGCGAGGCTCCTTTCTTTTCTGTAATTTCATGTGCCACTTCACGCGATAGCATAATATCACCCGTAAAAACAAGGCGTACAGGTTGGTCTTCTGCCAGGGCATTGCAGCAGAACACATACAGGATGAGGGAGCCTATATATTTCATCACTATTCTTACGGTGTTTTGGCGGGGCATGATAAGGGGGTAAGGCTAAAATAGGGAGCAATCCAGTCGGGATGCTGTGTTTTATCAAGGTTTTCCATCCATTCCTTATCGGTTAATACGGTGGGAGAAGCATATTCATAATAAGAATAAACTGCACCTTTTACTACCTCCTTACGCCCGTAAAATGGCACAATCTGATCCCATTCGGTGGGTTTTCCTACCCCTGCCAGCAGTTTTTGATCGGATTGCGGGTCATGTGCCACATCGGCTATTTTAGGCATGGGATCAGGGTTGGAAAGTGCAAAATTATCACTACTCAGGCTTTTGAAAACCAGAAAATTATGCTCCGCTGCACGCCCGACATAAAATATTTCTTCATATTCTTTGCTCGTTAGCGGGATATTCCTGGTTTCTTTTTCCGCAATATCACGGAATAGTTTCACTTTATCGCTGGATTCCTTCAGCCTTCTGATAATACCTTCTTTGAGTTTTTCACTATTCTTTTGTGCATCAGGCTCATCATTTTTTGTCAGTTCGCTATTCAGATTATCCAGTTTTTTGCCGTTTTTCTCCACAGAAACTATCGTTTTATCAAATAAATCGGCGATTGCAGCAAAAGTATGGGGATCAGGTTCCACATACCCCCTTGGAGGACTCACCACCAGACTTTCAAATCCTGCTTCACCACATTCTGCATCTACCCTTTCATTTACCAATACGGTCGCATGACGCAAAGTTGCCCACGATGCAAGCCCTGTTTGCAGACGTTTTCTCTGCCAGAAATCCTTATTTATGACATTTAGCGGAGAGATAATATCCTCTGCCCATTGGGTAGAAAGAGCGGAAATCCAGCGTGCATAGAGGCTATCCCCTATTGAATCTGCGGTTTTTTTAGGGTCAAGGCGTTGTTTCAAATCAGCAATTTGACTTTTTAGGGAAGGATATTTTTTATATTCTCCTGAGGTTTCCAAAATAAGGTCTGCTACAGGACTCCCCAGCACGGCTGCAATATCCAGTCCCGAAGGAAGCATTCTTGCATCGGGAATACGGCGAAAAACCGTATGATACAGTATTTCATTGTCAATTCCCCATGAGAGAGGGAAAATCTGAGGCGGAGCCTTGGGAGCTGTGATATATTCAGGGAATGTGCCAGCCTCACTATTCCACACCAAATCACTGCGTGCAGGAGCAATAAAGGGTTCGTAAGATGCTATCCACTCCTGAATATCGGAAAGAATTTCAGGGGGTAAGGTTTTAAGCACGCTTATGGATTCTGGATCCTGCTTGCCATCTGCTTTCTGGGTAAGTCCAAGAGCAGTCAAATATTTGAAGCTGCGAAAATAATTCTTCATTTCTTCAGTTTTACCATAATGCCCTCTTGGCTTAAGTTCTGAAAAATCAAATTTTTCATGGGTAACAGAAGATATTTCTGTCTTTTCTGCTGCCATAATACGGTTGGCTTCAGGATTGGAAGACGCTTTTCCCTCATGGATTGCCATTAATGCGGCAAATGCCCTGGCGACTTTCGTATCAGATTTATGCTGCTGCAAATAGCTATCTGTTTTTTGTACAAACCGCCAGAATGCAGGTAATGAAGTCTGCTTTTCGGATAAAATGAAAAGCCCTTCAAACGCAGCATTATATAATTCCCAGAAAATATCGGTTGTCACCAGATAAGGACGTGTGGGAACCCCGCCATCATAACCACCACAGTGGTATAATTCGGAATCATAAAATTTATATAACTGATCATCATTCAGGGTACGGAAAAGCCCAGTATTGGAGGAAAAAAGCGTTCTATCCTGAGGGGATTCGATAAACATCCAGGCATTGCTGACATCTGCAAGCGGCACTTCTATGGGAGTATAATGCACGACTTCCACCCCATTTTCCAGAGCTACACCCACCAGCCCTTTTCCATCAGCCACCGAAGAAGGCGGAGCGATAAACTGTAAGTGTGGTGCTACTTTAATGCTCGCTTTGCCGTCATCATACACTACCTCAACTCCATCTACCTTTTTTTGCCAGTGCAGAAAGGCAGCTCCATTGGGAGTATAAGCAAGATTGCCATTACAAACAGGCTGTTTGGTAAAAGCGTCTTGTGTTTTATCCCAGTTTTGTTCGCCATAAAGGGCTTTATGAAAGCAGTGTTTAGCATCTTCCCAGAGCATAACATGCCCGGCAGGATGAAATCCCACAGGAAGGGAAGATGCAGCGATGAGCGTTTCTGGACTCGTTTCAGGCTGGTCGGAAAAATGGATTGCATCTGGTCTATCGTCAATAACGGCATATTCGCGTTCGCCTGTCTCGGTAATAGAACGCACAGAAAACTTATCGTCTTTGTTTTTAAAGCCAAAAAATATTCGATAGGCTTGCTTGTTTGAATCATCCCACCATGAAAAAGGACGTGGTGCTATGGTTAAATGCCTTAACATATTATTGGAACTATAAATTACCGCTGGATTCCATATAGAGAGTGCTGTTTTTAGGATGACGTATTTTTTACCTTCCTTACCCATTAAAAACACTAAATTTCCATTGGGATGATAGACAATAGAAGCAAGTGTTATCGTATCAGGAATCATGAGGGAAGAGATGTTACCTGCCTTGATATTCCAAAATAATAATCTGTATTTCCCCAGGCTGTTTTTGACAATAAGGGCTGCTTCAGGTCTATCAGGAGCAACGTCTGAATCCACCACAACCTCGCCTTTTTCCAGCTTTAGATTCACTTCCTGTGCGGGAGAAGCGATTACTTCTGCCTGAGGAGTGGAAAACATGCTATCTTCAGTGGCTTGGCAGTTATGGTAAAATGCCAGAGAACATAGAGATAAAAGCACGAATTTTAACATATATACTGTATCTCAAAATATGATATGGAATAGGGATATTAAAGTAGATAGGTAGCAGGTGAATGAGAATATGCTGATAATTCGTGATAAGTCAACTATTCCTGAAAACGCAAAACAGGGTGTGGTGGCGTTGGGTAATTTTGACGGCTTGCATTTAGGGCATCAAAGCCTGATAAACAAAGCAAAAGAAGTAGCAACTGCAACGGGAAAGCCTTTGGGGTTGCTCAGTTTTGAACCGCATCCCCGCTCGGTATTTCGTCCCGAACTGCCACGTTTGCGGATTATGCGTTTTCGGGAGAAAGCAGAGATGCTGGCAAAGCAAAATATGGATTTTCTGCGTATTATCCGATTTACCCAAGATTTTGCCTCCATGCCAGCGGAAGCATTTGTAGCAAACATACTATGCGAACAGCTTGAAGTATCCCACATTGTGACGGGCGATGATTTTACCTTTGGGCATAATCGCGAGGGTAATGCTGCTTTCATGCAAGAAATGAGTGCCAGATATGGATTTGGCTATGATGCCTTGCCAGAACTAAAATTAAATGGAACCCGCTGTTCTTCCACCCATATCAGGCATTTACTGGAAAAAGGAGCAATGGAGGAAGTTGCCTGTTTTTTGGGACGTGAATATAGCATTTCAGGATGCGTACAGCAGGGTGAAAAAAGGGGTAGGGAGCTTGGTTTTCCTACCGCCAACCTCACCCTTTCAGGGCTTTATACGCCTGCTAAGGGGGTATATGCTGTTAAAGTTATGTATGAAGGAAAGGTTCGGAAAGGAGTAGCAAATCTGGGTACAAAACCCACTTTTTCAGGGCAGAAACTGGGACTTGAGGTGCATATATTTGATTTTAACGATGATATTTATGGCAAATTCATGACAGTTTCTTTGCTGCACTTCATCCGCCCTGAACAGAAATTTACTTCTTTTGAGGCGTTGAAAATGCAGATTATTAAAGATAGTGCGGAAGCGAGGGAAAAGTTCTAAGGATGGATAAACGCTGCCCTTAATGCAGCATCTACCCGGGCATTATAGCCCTTGCCTGTGGCTTTAATCGCTTCAATTACTTCCTGTGACAATTTGAAAGTGGTAATTTTCTTAGGCTTTTCTATTTTGGGTCTGCCCCGTGTTTTTCGCCAGGAAGCATACATTTCAGGAAACATGTCCTTGAAAGGTTTTGCATCTTTAAAAAATGCTTCTGTAGCTTCTGGTGCATCATCCTCGTCCAGTAAAATACGAGTGCCATCTTCATACTCAATATAGTGTGGTTTATTTTCCATATTTTTTTACCTCTTTTTTATTAGCTTTTCGCAAACTAATGACTCTGATAGTAGTATTCCTGATGGTAAAAACCATTGCAAATAACCTATCCGCTATATACCCATAACCAATAAATCTTTGTTCTTTATAATCTTTGCGATTAAGGGTACTAAGCACATTCGTGCGTAAATGTACGGTGCTTAAATTGTCTTACCTTTGATGTGCAGCGAGCATTTCATGCTTATCTGTCATCATATCGCGTTGCCAATGACCTTTAAGACCGTCA
>Ga0116226_10000325_pt1 | contig 40063 bp, 46 predicted proteins | sample S1TSphfallax_FD_89692 | JGI IMG/M metagenome (GOLD analysis project Ga0116226, IMG submission 89692) | Host-associated microbial communities from peat moss isolated from Minnesota, USA - S1T2_Fa - Sphagnum fallax MG | ecosystem: Host-associated > Plants > Peat moss > Unclassified | place: USA... | reverse complement strand
CGTATCGCGCACGGTTAGCGCGCGCAGCGCGGACCTTATCGCCTGGGCATTGCTGTTCCGACCCTTGGCGAGGTGCGCAACCACGTGCGTCTGGGCCGGCAGCGTTGCAGCGAACCAATCAACCAGCCTAAGGAGCCGGGCTGCGCCTAGCTGGGCGACAACGGTCTGAAGTTCGTCAAGGACCCCACCGTCCATGACGGCTTCCGGAAGGACGGATGCGTCCGAGCCTTCAATTTCGGATAGAAGCGTTCCAAGGGTGCCGAGCAACGGGGCGACGGCAGGTTGGCGCTCAATCGGCCGGATAGCAGGCGGCCAGCTATTTTGTTGGGTCGGCGCGCGTGGTGGCGAGAACCAGGCAACAACATCAGCCTCGGTAAAGTCGGGCATAGAAGCTCACTCCGTAAAGTCCGGAGTGAGCTTGGGCGGCTAAAATGCGAACGGCCGGAAAAAATTTATGAGGAACTATTTTTTGACGATCGTGACCGACATGAAGCTCATCTGCAGACTCAGACCGAGCGGTTTCACGGTATCTCGGAGCACATGGTTCCACGTCTGGCCGCCTTGCCACGATACGTGGATCGCCGGATTGACGCCTGGACCATAGGCCACCCTAACGGCGGGCGGCACGATTTGCCGGCAAGCGAACTGCAGAGGGATGTTGTTTCCGAAACCATAAGCCATCTTCCAACGGACGGGTTGACCGGAATCATCACCGGTTGGTGAGGTTGGATTACCCGAAGAGGTCTGCTTTGAAATTTCTGGACCAGTATCGACCGGTGGTGATTGAACTATAAAATTTGCATACACTGGTGAGATCTTCAGCAACACCGCGACCGGGAGAACATAGGGCAGAAATCGTGCCATGATTGGCTCCTTTTTTGATTCCGACTGTGTTCTAGGGTCTCGTAGATGCGAACGGCAATGCTATAAAGGTTGGGTATTTCGGAAGGGATTCTGGTCGTGCCATTCGCGTGGCGATGCGGCTAGATGTTTTTGGTAGGCAATACAATGGCACGGCAATCAAAGAATCACGAACAACAAACCAGCCCGGACGATCCTGATGATATCGTAAAACAAGTCGCTCAGAGGTTGCAGGAGGCACGTCAGCGAGCCGGGTTATCCCAGGTAGTGCTTGCAGAGCGGGCGGGCGTAAAACAGACGTATATTTATGAGTTGGAGTACGGAACGACTAATCTGACGATTAAAACATTGGATAAGATGGCGAGGGCCTTGAACGTCGATATCAGGGACCTTTTCCCTGGCCCGCCGCTTGCAGTGCCTACTGGGGGAGATCTCGAACACCTTCGCCATGTTCTAGATGGGCTGCTAGCGACGATCAAAGATCACCTCGCCGATGAGCAACGTAGAACAGCGGACGAGAAACGACGTGCTGACGCTGAAATTGAAAGGAGGCGTAAGAGCGAGAACGTTTTCAGGGCCGAAATTCAGTCCTTTACAGAATTAAGCGATACTTTGGCTCGAATCATCGAGTTCGGTGGCGCGAAGGAGCAGGGTTAAGAGACTGAGAACTCTATATTATTCCTTAAGGAATAATATTCTGACTTAAAATTTAAATTAATTATGGACTTTTAAGTTATTACGGAATTATCATCCGGCCCGTCATTGCCTTGGGGGCGTGGGTGTCGGGTGCATTATCCAAAGCCGAGGAACGTGGATCGCGGGGGCTTTCAGGGCTCCCGCCGATGGTGCGGTCATTCGCGGCGGTAGCGCTTTTTCCCTTCGATGATGTGCTGCGCGGGATGGTGGCGGCGGGCCAGGGAATGGAGGCACTTTGCCTGTTCCTGGGGTTGACCCGCGCTTTACTGAACGATCACGTAGTTCGGCTGGGGCTCGCCACACCGCATGATCGGCCCTTGCGTAAGCCGGGGGCTCTCGGATGGTCGGTCGTCGACACGATCAGGCTGATCGCCTGGCGTGTCGCCGGCGTACACCCTGAAATCATTGGACAAAGGCTCGGGCGGTCGGCCGGCGCAGTGCGGTCGAAAGCGCGCCGCCTCGGGTTGCGGGCGCCCCCTCGGAAGCTGCTGCATAAGCCGGACCCTAAGACATTGCGCGATCCCGAGCCTGGGTTTGGCTGGCGGCAGCCAGCGACGCCGGCCACGCCGGAATCCGCTTGCGGGCGGGTGGCCGGCGTTATTACCTTTCGCGGACGCGACGCGGAAACCTCGTTCGGTGGCGGTGCGGAGAAGGCAATCCGCGGGTCGATCGGCCAGCGCGATCTGCCGCTTTTTGGGGTTATCGGCGGCACCGATTGCCAGACGGTAACCCCCCAGCCAGCGCAAAGTGATCGCAATGTCGCTAAACTGGCCCGGCCAATCCCGGAACTCGTTATTCCCAAGACCTTTGAGGAAGTAGATTTTAACGGCGACCTCTCCTGGATCGGAAAAATCCGCCGTCCTTTGACGAATAAGGTGGCGGTTTGGGTTTCCGGAATGCTGTACCTGGGTGGTTTGCATTGGGCGGAGGCCGCAACACGCGTTGGGATGTCACGATCGGCGTTTCGAACCTTCAAAACCCGGGCAGGTATCCCCGTAGAACTCAATCGCAAGAGATTCAGTAACGAGTTTAACGAACGCGTGGCCCGCGCGACGCTCGCAGCATCCGGTTTCAACCTGCGGCAATGCCTGAGCGCAAGCGACGGCAAAGGAAACTGGTTTTGGGTAGAGCGTAACGATTTTGGCACGCGGCTTTCGCCGCCCAAACGAAAGCGCGATCATGACATCGAAGGAAGGTTCAACAGGGTCAGCATTTTAGAAAGCTCTCAGATAAGGGCCGGACAAACGCAATTATTCGCGCCGTTCGCAAAAGGCGATGATAGAAACCACTCCAATAGAAATTCACGGAGTGCAGCCTATGCGTAATCAGCAAGCGGCGATCGCGCGCCGCATTTCCGATCCGGATTTTGCCGGCTCTCTGGTCAGTCGGGTTTTGACGGCCCTGATGGTGTCGCTGGCATTGAATATTGCCTTTGCGATGCACGACACCTGGGTCTGGTCCCATCCGGTGCAGCCGAAATATTTCAGCGTGGACGAATTGAACAATCCGATTCCGATCCAGCCGCTGGATGGTCCGGTGATGGGCGATACCGATCTGCTCAACTGGACTGTAGCCGCGATACTGGCCCCGTATAATATCGACTACTACAACTATCCAACCGAGCTTAACCTGGCGTCCCACCAATTTACGGTACATGGCTGGAATACCTTCGCAAATTCCTTTGTAAGCTCGGGCAACTTCAATGAATTGAAACAGGCGCGGCTGCTTTGTCATGCGCAAACGCAGCGCGCCGCGCTGATCGTGCAGACAACCTATTCGGGCGCCGCTTTGGCCTACCAGGTCCAGGTGCCGATCTCGCAAACCTGCGAGAACGTCAATCAGACCAGCACCAATAATTACATGATTTCCGCGCTTGTCGTTCGCACCAACGACCCGGATTACCCCAAAGGCTTGGCGATCGACCAGTTGGTGGCGGCGCAGAGATGAACGGAAAGGCCATGACACATACCAGTACGCGCGTTCGATTAACGTGTTCGGTTTGCTCGGCTTTGTTCGCAGCGCTATTTTGGGGAGGTGCCGCCCTCGCCCAGACAGCGGATGCCTCAGGGCCGAATGCCACTCCGAATAATTTTGCGAATGGCAACGGTCCCTCGCAGGGTAGCGCTGCACAGGAACAAGCGGTGCAAAACGCCATCCCGCTGACCCCTGCGATGATTACGCAGTTGGCGGAGCGTTATCAGGCGAACCAGCAGGCGGCGGAGCAGGCGGGCACAGCGCTGGCCGAACCAGCGAGCCGCGAGGTGAATGTCTCCTTCGCGCCCGGCGTCGCGATCAGTATTATCGAAACGGTGAAGGGGTACCCGAGCGCGGTCAGCTTTTTCGACAACACCGGGCAGCCCTGGCCGGTGGAATGGGATACGAATTCCGATCCGGCAGCGATCGCCACTGGAAATAACTGCAATGTCCAGCAGAATGGCGGCGGCGGACCTTCGGTGGAAGCGATCGGTTTTCTGGTCTGCTCGCCGGCCAAGGGCAGCAACGTGCTGGAAATCACGCCGATGTCCTTGGCGCCGAGAGGGGGCCTGGTGGTGTCCCTGCAGGGTGCTCCGAAGCCACTGACATTTCTGCTCATGTCGGGCATCAGTAGCTACGACGCGGATTTGTCGGTGCATGTGGCGGGGCCGGGGCCGAATGCACAGCTGGCCGCGGTTCCGCCTGAGCAAAATGCCCCCGATACCGGCGCACCGTTCCTGACCGGCATGCTGGAGGGTGTGCCGCCGGCGGATGCCACGCCGCTTTCGGTCGCGGGCGTGTCGCCAGAGGATCTGACTGCCTGGAAGCTGGGTGGAAATGTCTACTTGCGCACCTCCGCAACCCTGCTTTCGCCTGAATGGACGGCGTCGGAGGCCGAGGCGGGAACGACCGTTTATGCGATCCCGGACACGCCGGTCGTCCTGCTCTCGGTCGATGGCCAGACAGTTTCCGCGGAATTGAAGGAGCCATAGTAATGTCGGACGCGGCCATCCCGAATAAATCTTCCCGTCTTTCCAAGCGAGGGATCTGGAGCGCGGCAGGGCAGGCGGGGCCTCGCCGTTTGCTGGTTATCGGCCTCTCCGGTGCGGCGCTTGCCGCCGTCATCGTGGGGATCACGATGGACGGCAAGAGCAAGCCTCTGCTGTCGTCGGACGCACGCATGCAGACGGTTGATGCCAATCCGGCAGGACTGAACAGCGATCAGGAGCAGAATGCGCTGGCACTTAAGGCTAACGACACGGCTGCCGGCTTGGCTTTGGGGAAAGGTGTTTCCTATACGCCGCCGCTGGCGCCGAGCGTCCCGGTCGTGAATTTGACACCAGCTCCCCCACCGGCAACCAGTGCCGCACCGCTGCCGGCCCAGCATTTTGTGCCGCCCGCGCCAGCGCCAACGCCAATGCCGTCGCCGCCGCTTCAGCCAGCTGTGGAACCCGTCTTTCCGCCACCGCTTCCAGGAACGGTGCAAACGCCGCAGGTCACGCAGGTCGCCGATACAGATGGCGCGTCCGATCCGCAGCAGCAAACAGCCTACACGGCGGCGATCAACGGGCTGTTCAGTCAGTGGAATGGCAGACCGCCGGCCACGGATGTGATCCTGCCGCCTCCAGCACTTTCCGCGAATGGGACAAATACGGGGGCGGGGTCCGGCTCGGCGTCTGGCGCCGCGGAACAACGGGCGCCAGGCGCCTCGCCTGACGCTTCCGATGATCCCGATCCCTCGACCACTGCTGAGCATGTGATCATCCCGGCAGGGCGCGGGATCTTCGCGCATCCGATCATTGCGCTGAGTTCCGACGCGACCAGCCCGGTAATCCTGCAGGCCGATAGCGGGCCGATTGCCGGGGATCGGATGATCGGAAGTTTTTCCCGCGAGAATGACCGGCTGATTATCAACATCAATGAGATCATTCATAACGGCCAACAGATAAACTGCGCCGGCTTCGTCATCGCGCCAGATACGATGGAAGCGGCCGTGGCTTCCGGCGTGAACCAGCATTACATCACGCGCTTCTTGCTGCCTGCGGCCGCAGCGTTTGTCGAAGGGTTGGGCAATGCGATCGAGACGACCTCGAACCAGGTGCAGGTGTTGAGCCCACTCGGGGGTGCGACGACCAGCACGAATCTGAATTTCCATCAGCAGTTGGGCGTAGCGGCCGGAGCGGCAGCCCAGCAGATCGGTACCACGCTCAATCAGGACGCACCGAAGGGTCCGACGATTACGCTGGATGCCAATGTCGCGGTCGGGGTCATGTTTCTGTCGGATGTGAAAGCCCCAACCGGCACCTGATTTTTTCGCGGCCATTCGCAAAGAGCGGCGCGATGCTCAGGCACCGCCTTTTTTTCGATGAGGGTCAGCAACATGAATTCCGTCACAGTGGGAGAAATTTACGGCACCGAGGCAGAGGCAGAGGCAGACGAAGTCGCGCGTTTGCCCGGCGAGGATGCGGATCACGCCGGGATCGGCGAGCATCTGGAGTCTCCGGAACAGCACGGTCCCGATGGGTTATCGGCGGAGCCGCGGGCAAAGAGCAGTAAGCCTTCCAAGGGCAATGTAGCGCTTTACGCGGGCGTAGGCCTGGTGGCTTTGCTGATGGCGGGCGGGTACTTCTATCTCCGCCCTGTAGCAACGCCGCATTTAATGGTTGCCGCACAGGCTCCGAGCTTGCCGCCGCCGCTTGCGCCGGCGGCTTCCCTGGCAAAAGTTCCAGTGCCGCATTTGCCGGCATCGGTCATTCACCCGAAATTCGTGCCGCAACCGGTGTCAACCCAGCTGTCGGAACTCGATGCGCTGCATGCGGGTGACCAAGGAACAACGCCAGGGGTCGCGCCAACGCATGTATCCTCGGGAAGCGGGCAAGCACCAGGCCCGCACAGGACGCTAGGCGTAGCATCGCTACCACCCGGCAACGCCGCCTCAGACAACCACCCGGCGGCTGCGACGACCATGATGGCGTCAAACGCCGTCACCGCTCCTAAACCGGCCTCAACCTCCCCCGGAAGCCCAGGCACTGAGGGAACGGCCGTAAGCCTGAGGCCAGCTTTGCCGAGTCCGGTCGCGCTTGTTGCTCATGCCGGCAATTCGACCGCTGGTTTCAGTAGCGCCGCGCAGCCCGCGTTGACGAAGCCAGCAGGGTTGGTACCTGCGGTCGTGACGCAGCCGGCCTCAGCGACGCTTGCGGCGGCCCAGGCCGGCACGTTGTCAGCCGCTCAGCAGACAAACCTTTATCAGCTTGTGACACAACTCGGCAGCCTGGAGCGGAGCGATGAGATCCGGCAGGCAGTGTTGGCCGGTCAGGTTCAGCAGTTGACGCTGTTGATGTCGGGCAAGATGGCCGACTACGATCGCCGGCTTTCGATGCTTGAGGCGCAAACAGCGGTTTCGGGGGCGGTGCAGGCCGCCTCCGGCACAGCGGTCTCCTCGGCGATCGCCGCAGCCCCTGCCCCGGCGCCCGCGCCGACTTCCTCGCAAGGCGCAGCAGCGCCCGCTCCAAGCGTGGCATCGCCCGCCCCATTGCCCTCAAGCGCACCGAGCGCACCTGTTCAGTATCAGGTGCAGGCGGCATCGCCTGGCCTCGCGATGCTCTCAGCGCCAGGTGGCGGCCAGCCGATTGAAGTTCAGACGGGGGATTCGATCCCTGGATACGGCAAGGTTCTCGGAGTGATCCAGCAGGGTGCTTCCTGGATTGTCCAGACCCAGAGCGGCAACATCGAATAGCCCTCGCGGGGAACGCGCGACATGCAAGGCCTGGTCGACTTTACGACAGCGTTGGCGGATGGGATTGCCGTCCTTCTGCCAACGCTCTGCTACCTCGCCGCTTGCGTATGCTTCGCGTTTTTTGCATGGACCTTGTGGACTTGGTCGGAGCCTCATTCGCGGTATCACCACCAAAAGATCGCACGGCCCTGGGTTCCGTTCGTGTCGCTTGCGCTTTGCGGTGTTTTCGCGAGCTTCCCGAAATTCCTCAGCATGGCGGATATCAGCGCAGGAACCAGTCTTGCTGTCGGTCTGACGGCCTATGCGCCGACAACGCCGCCGAATGTGACCACCCCCCTCGGCGCAACTCCGGAAGCCAGCGTGATCGATGTCGTGACGCTGTTTCAGTATTTTTTCGAGGCGTTTGGCGCTGCCTGTGTTTTCTGGGCACTGATGCGGTGGCGGGGAATGGTCAACGGACGCGTCAACGGTTCCCCCACTTCCTGCGCAATTCAATTTGTGTTCGGCGTGATGTGCATCAACATTGTGAGCATCGCAACCGGCATCGTCGATTTTTTCCAGACCGGCGGTTAGCGAAAAATATTTTGCGTCCGTTCGCACTCCCGCGCTGCAAGGTCTTTTTCGAGGGAATGTCCCCTCGCTTCAAACAGGAGACTTCGAGTGAAGATCAAACACATCACACAGCGGAGCGCCGTCTTCAAACGCCGCTCCGCGGGTCAGGGGAACGCGATCGTTACGCGCCGCCCGATGACCTTTCTGGAACGGGCCGCGCTGGCGGTCCCGTTCGGCGTCACCGCCCTGCTCGGCCTGGCCGGTCATGCGATGGCGCAGGCAACGTCGCCGACCGGTGGCCTGGGCGCCCAGCTCAATACGATGTCGAGCGAAGGTCTGAACGCCGGGAGCCAACTCTTCGGGGTTGGCTGCTATCTCGCCGCGGCATTGTGCTTCGGCTTCGGCGTCTGGGCGCTCTGGCAGTCCCGCCAGCCGCAAAACCGGGAGACCGGCTATGTTGGCCGGGGCCTTGCCGGTCTGGTGCTGTGCGGCCTGTTCGCGACCGCCGGCGTCTGGATCAATAAGGCATCCATATCCGCTTCCGGCGGCAGTGCGACTGTCAACACCACGCCGCAGATGGTTCAGTTCGGGGCCGGCGGCTAACTCGCAAAGGGTCTGTCAGCAGGCGCGTAAGCGTGTGTTGGCAGACCCGTTTTTTTGAGGAGGAGCATCGTGGCGGACATCATCTCAAACCAGCTTCCGCAGGCTGGTGAACTCCACACTCGTAAGAGGGATCGGTTGCTTGTCGCAGGAGTTGTTCTGAGTGTCCTTGCCTTAGCCTATCTGGCTGCCGCAGCGCATTCGCGTTATGCAGGTGGCGCCCATCCAGCAAGGTCCTCGGACTCCTTTTGGCTGCCGGTGGAACTTTTCGTGATTGCGATCTCCCCGGCGCTGGCCGGATATATTTTTCTCTGGTCAGAGCGCCATCTGGAGAGCAGGGCGACACAGAAACTGTTGCGCAATGTCGGCGTATTCGGGATCGGCCTGATCCTCGCCGCCTGGGTAGAAGCGGTTATCAAGTGAGGTTGTTGTCGCTAAAATTCAGGATCGATGGACCGGCGCGGAACCACGCGCCGGTCATTGACGTTGTGGCAGCGTACTCAAAGAGAATTTGCGAGTTTTGCGGTCTGCCGGCCGGGCAGCATGCGATGCCGATCGGCAAGACAATGGCCTGTGTTTTATGCGGTCTGGTGCAGTCCCTGCAGCGAAGCACGATCGATGAGGAACTTCGATTGATCTGGTTTCCGGAAATGAGCCAGGCTGCTTTGAATGTGCTGGTTCGGCAGATTCATATCGAGCTGCAGGAACTTGAAGAACCTGTTCATTGCGACGCGACGCCGGGGAGCCCTGAGGGGATGCGGTCGGCGTTATATAACGCCCAGCGCATCTTGCGCGAGCGCAGTGAATCGGTCGCGGAGCGGCTTGGTTCCGACCGCGCCAGCGATTTGGGTGATGCCCTGACGATTTTGGCGGGCCGTCACGCCACCCCTGCGGACCTCCCATGGGGTGGTCTGCGGGCATTGCCTACTGGCCGTTTCTATATCGCGGGCGTTAACGTCTATGACGAAATCGTCAGCCATTGGCGCGGTGTGAACAAGCAGTCGATGTCAGAGGCCGCGTGAGATGATTTCGTTCATCGAAAAGGGTTTGGCCAGCCTCTCGCTCATGCTGAAACAGGCGTTGCCGGCCTATTGCGACCTTGAGACCGCGCATGGCGATGCCTTCGTCACCAAAGCGGGGCATTATGTGACGTGGTTGCGTGTCGACGGCATGCAGCGAATGGCCGAGCGCAAGAATTTCGCTGAAATCACCGAGGCAATGCGCCTTGAAATCTCGGGCGCGCTTGAGGCGCGCGGGCATGCCATCGTCGGATATTACATATCCGATCCAGATGCGGCTTTGATTGAAATCGAAAATGCCAGCATGGGCGCCTGCCGGGTCGTCGCCGACGCGGCCGGCCTCAATCTGAATGACATTTTCGCCGAGCGCGCAAAACTCTGGCCGCGCTTGATGCGATGGGAGGCCGCGTATTTCATGCTCTGGACCAAAACCTCCGCGCTGACGAAGGAAGAGCGCAAGCAGTTGAAGGAGGAGTACAAGACAAACGCCGCCGAAATCGGCGCTGTTGGCGACGCGCAGAGGATTTACCTGCGAAGCGAGGTCATGGCAGCGCGGCATGGTGCCTTTACCTCGCGGGTGATCAATTCGCTTCGGGCCCACGATGTAAGCCTCGCCGTCATGGAGCCCCACGATGCCATGCGTGCGGCGCGCGAGATCATGTACCGCGAAATGTCCGGCTCAGACTGGCGCCCCAGCCTTCCTGGCGATGCGGTGATGCCGCGCTATCCGGAGGAAGGCATGACCAAGGGGCTGAAGGGCAATCTGTTATGGCCACCTTTGCGCGACCAGCTATTCTATGCCGACGCCGTTACCTCGGGGGGACAACGGGTCGAATTCGGTGAGAATGCTTTCGCACCGGTGGATATGGAGCTCGGCCCCGAAGACCCGAGACCATTCGTCGAACTGGCGGCAATCCTGGGTCAGGACCGAATTCCGTGGCGCATGGCCATGGTGATGGAAGGCTGCGGCCAGTCCGGCATGCAAATGAAGGAGATCGGGGCGTCGTTTCTTTCGATGTTTCCGGGCAACTCGGACCTGTTGCGGGCGTTGGCCGGCATCCGGCAGGCCCGGCAATCGGAGAACCACATCAGCGTGAAAATCCGAACCAGCTTTGCCACCTGGGCGCCGGTGGAGGAGCAGGCGAAGCTGCGGCGTCGCCTGGCGCTTCTCTCGCAGCGGGTCGAGGGTTGGGGCAACGCCAAGACAACCATGGTCATTGGAGACCCGCTGGAAGGCGTGATGAGCAGCGCGCCGGGCCTGGCGCTGGCGTCAACGGCCAACCCGGCCTTGGCTTTGCTCGGTGACGCATTGGCGATGCTGCCCTGGAATCGCACCGCATCCCCCTGGGAGAGCGGCAGCGTGCTGTTCCGGCGTCCCGATGGCGGGATTTGGCCCTATGATCCGGCCGGCGGCGCCAAGCGGCCATTGGTCGTCGATGTGTTCTATGCCCCGCCCGGCTCCGGCAAATCGGTGCTGGCGAACACGATCAATATCGGGCTCTGCATCAGCCGTGCGGTGATGGGCACCAATGGCGCGAAGCTGCCGCTGATCGGCAAGGTGGACATCGGCAAAAGCGCCGAAGGGTTCGTCAAACTTCTGCAGGAAGCGCTGGGGCCGCAACGCAAGCAGGAGGCAATCTTCGTCTCATTGCAATTCGTCGCCGGTCACGAGTTTAACATCTTCGATCTGCAGGTCGGATGCGAATATCCTTTGCCGCTGGAGCGCGCATTTCTTGAGAACTTCCTGGCATTGGCGACGTTGCCGCCGGAGCAGACCAAGCCGTTCGAAGGCTTGACCCAACTGATCACGCTGGTCATCGAGGAAACATATCGGCTCTGCACCGAGCAAGGCGGTGGCGCCAAGGGCTATCGGCGGGGCGTCGAACCCGAAGTCGATGCGGCCATCCGGCGCTACGGCATCAAATTGCACGAAGAGACGCCGTTCTGGCGCGATGTGGTGAAGGCACTTTGCGAGGTTGGCGAGCACGCCCTGGCGGAACGCGCGCAACGTCATGCCGTGCCTATTCTCGAAGACCTGATCGGGGCCGTTCGTTCCGACCAGGTTCGGGACATGTTCGACCGCGTGAAGCTCCACGAAACCAGCGAGCTCGCCAGCCAGGTTTTCGAGCGCTATATCACCGATCTGATCCGGCGTTTTCCGACCCTGAACGCGCCCACGCGCCTGGACTTCGGGCCGGCGCGCGTGATCGTGCTGGATCTGCACCATGTTGCGCCAAAAGGCTCGGCGGCAGCGGACCGCCAGACCGAGATGATGTATCTGCTGGCCCGGCATATCCTGGCGCGTAATTTCTTCCTGCATCCGGATTATCTCTCATTCGTGCCCGAGGCGGTGCGGCCCTATCACGCGATCCGCTTTCTGGAGACCTCGGAAACCGTCAAGCGGATCGACTATGACGAATGGCACCGCACGCAAGGCAGCCCGATCGTGCTGGCACAGGCCGAGCGCGACGTGCGTGAGGGCCGCAAGCACAATGTGCAGCTAGGTTTCACGAGCCAGCGTCCCCAGGACATCCATGGTGGCATCGCCTCGCAGGCAACGGGCGTCTTCATCCTGGGTGCCGGCGACCGTGGCGACCGGGACGAACTCATCAAACGTTTCGATATCACCGAAGCCGGCGCCAAAATCGTGCGTCACCGCCTGACCGGACCGCGCAAGGAAGGCGCACCGTTCCTTGCAATCTTCCGAGCTGAGGCGGCGCATTACGAGCAATTCCTCGTCAATTCCCTCGGACCGGTCGAGCTATGGGCGCTCTCGACCACGCCGGCGGATACGTCGCTGCGCAATCGACTCTATGACCGGGTGGGATTCTCTGAAGGACTTCGCAGGCTTTCGGTTGTTTTCCCGAATGGCTCGGCAAGCGTCGAGGTCGAACGCCGGACCAAGGCGCTTCTTAAAAAGGGGGATGCGGCTGACCAGGTTGAGGCCGGCGTCGTCGTGGAGTTGGCGGCGGAATTGATCGAAGGCCGCGGGCTTGGGCTGAAGCTGCGGCCGCATGTCGAGGAACCAAGCCCGGCGCCGCTGCGTCTTGCCGCCGAATAGGCGGAAAATAATGCGCTCCATTCGCAAAACACCTCTGCATTCTACCGCCATGGACAAGCGATGGAGGCTTGGATGCGTATGACGCGGGTTGTGGTTGTCGTGATACCGCTTGCACTGGCTGCTTGTGCGGCGCCGGTGCGGCCGGTTCCGACCATAGTGGCGACGCCGGGAATGCCGAACCCGGAAATCGCGCTGCAGACCACGATGCAGGATGTGCACAATGAGATGGCGGAATTGAACGGCATGGTTGCGCCACCACCACCGGTCCCGGCAACGCCCGTCGTTCCAGCCGATCTGAACCGGGTCGTATCATTCTCGTGGAATGGCTCGCTGGATCAGGCCGTGGCGAAACTCGCACTCAGCATCGGCTACACATTCTACGTCTCCGCGCCGCAAAATACTCAGCCGTTGAACGTGGCGATCGATGTGAATTCGGTCTCCGTCTACGACATCTTGAAGATGCTGGGTAACGACGCGGGGAGCCGGGCGACGGTCGCCGTCGATCCGCTGAACCACCAGGTCGAGGTGCAATATCATGCGTAGATATACCCGCCACCTGATGCTGACCACCTGCGTTGCCGTCTTTGGATCGTCGGGCACGGCACTGGCGCAAAACGAGCTGGTCGCACCGGCGGTGCCGGCCGAGCCCTGGCCCGCACAGATTCAGGATAACCTTCCCGCGTTGGGAAATCCGCTGAACAATCCGATTGCCGGCAGCAGCGAGGAACCCGGGGTTATCGGGACCCCTGCCCCGCCCTCGCTGGAAGCGCTGCAGGCGGCACGGCCGGGCGCCCAGCAAAGCAACGGCATGGCTCCAGGCCGTGCCGATATGCTGCGGACGGCGGCGCTGACTTACGGCGCGCAAGGCGGATTGGCCGCCGAGAGTTTCAGCATCAATCAGATGCTGCAACGCTACGAGCCGCAGCTCGATGTGGCGTTCAATTTTGCGCCGCTCGTGCTGCCCGTGGGAGACGGCCAGACTTTGATGCGCCCGCCCATCGTCACCTCGGCGCAGATGGCCTTCGCGCTTGCCGATAATGGTCAGGTCGCGCGGGAAACCGCCTGCATCTACCAGATCACTGAGGAGGCGCAGCTGGCCTCGGCTCCGCCGAACTGGCGCAGCTATCTGGTCAGGTCCTGGAGCGTGCCGCTGACGCCGACCGATGCGGACCTGCCGCGCACGAACCAGGAGGCAGCCTATTGGAGTCTTTGGGTGGCGCAAGGGTGGGCAGCCGGGGAGACGCAGGCGGTCGAGATTTATCAGGACGATCTTGGGCGGCTGGAGCGCGACCTGGTGGGGATGGCGCGCTATCGCGTTCTGTTGAGAGCCGGGCTGGTCGAGCCGCCAGTCGTCGCCTTCTCCGACCAGGCTGTGCAAGGCGGGCGGGACAGCCTGCATGTCGCCGATCAGACCATTCGGATCACCAATCAGCCGGGCCTGCAGGGTGATGCCAGCGACTGGCAGCCGGGTGCAGGGTGCCCGCAATGAAAATCGGCGGCAGGCGGCATCCGCATTATCTGCAAAACCAAGCCCGGAAACGGCTTCGTGCTCAGGGTCGTCTGGTGGAGCTGGAGCGGGCGGTAGAGGAGATCGAGTTTGGATGCAGGGCAGGCTACTTGCCGCATAGCTGTGCTTGCCTGCTGATCGCCCGATTTGCCAGGCGCGACGCCTCGCGCCTGGGCGCCGTGGGCGTCGATGCTCGATAGCGCCAACCTGTCATCAGCTTCATCAGCCGCGGTCTGCTGGCCGGAGGCGGATCAGGAAGGCCTGCACTGGGTCAAGGACGCGCGCAGGCTGGCACCTGGACTTGATTCGGTATTGACCTGGGCGTTCAGAGCCGGGGCTTCGCGCATCGCCTTCCAGACGGGTCATCCGGTCTGGGTCGGTATTCACGGCCGCAATTACCGCGTCACAAAAATGCCGACCGATGAGATGGATTTCAGCCAGATCGTGAATCATCTCTACGGCGCCGATGGCATGGCCCGCCTGCAGGGCGGGACCGACTTTGACACCGCCTATGCCATCCAGATCGATCGATCCACGCGCTTGCGTTTCCGGCTGAATGCAACGCCAACGCGGACATCCCGGCGCGATGGCGGAAACATCGTGCTGCGGCCGATCGCTGATCTACCGCCCAGCCTCGAAATGCAGCGTGTCGAGCCGCAGATCCTCGATAACTACCGGCCGCGCGAGGGCATTGTGATCGTCAGCGGAGCCACCGGCTCGGGTAAATCGACTTTGATCGCCGGCATGACGGCTGCAATGCTGACCGACCCCGATGGGCATTACAATATCGTCGAGGGTGCAGCACCTGTCGAGTTTCTGCTGGAACGGGTGAAGGGCATCAATTCGACTATCAATCAGTCCGAGATCCCGCGCGACCTGCCGAGTTTTGCGGCTTTCGTACGCGGTGCGATGCGGCGCGAGCCGACCGACATCATCGTCGGCGAGTGCCGTGATCCGGAGACGATGGGAGCGGCTGTGCAGGCCGCGATCTCCGGGCATAGTGTCAAGACGACGGTACATGCGGAGGATTGTCCGCTGACGATGCAGCGCGTCTCAAGCCTGCTACCGCCTTCGGAGCGGGATAATCTGCTCTCGGCAGTGGCGCAGGCGATGCGAATGATCATCAATCAGCGCCTTATTCCATCTGTCGATAGCCGCCGCATAGCAATTCGGGAATTTCTCGTTCTCGATCCGCCGCTGCGCAATAAATTCCTGCGCACCGACGCGAAGGATTGGCCGGCACTGACGCGGCAGGCGGTAAATGAGAATGGGCAGTCCTACCGCAAAGCGATCGAGAACGCTTTGAACGCCCGGCTGATTACCGAGCAGACAGCGGCGTATCAACTTCGTCAGGTGGCTTGATATATGTGGCGCAATACCGGTCAACCCGTCCGTATCTTCATGCTTGACGCAAGGGCCTGCCTGCCAATTCTTTGTGCCGCGGTCTATTGGAGTTGGCCGACGCTCTATATCGGCGTGATCGGCTTCGCATTTTTCGCCGTCATCTCCTTTGCCGGTCTGACGCTTCCCGCCTTGTGGCGGATGGTCCGGCGCTGGCTGGTGGGTAGGACCCGCACTGCGGTTCCGGTTTGGAAACGGAGGCGCCTGGCATGAATGAGATCAATGTCGATAGGGTGTCGGCGACGATGCGGGAGTTTCTGGAACGGGCGGCAACGCCGTTGCTCTACAACGATCCTGCAAACGGGGAGCGGTTGCGCATCGAGCCTGGAACGGCCGCGGCAACCGATGGGTTGCTGCCCGCAATTATCGTGGCTGGGGAGTCCGTTTGGCGCGACGTGACCGGCAAGGGCTTCGAGCTCGATCTTGCACGTGATCCAACGGCGCTCCTCGGATATCAGCTGCGCGGAATCGGCGGCGCCAGTTTCTCGATCGTCATGCTCGCCTCCGTCGAAGCACTTCATCAGGTGCGTCAGCCGGAAGGCTTGATCGTCAACGACTTCAATCTGCTTTGGGCGGCGGCCGCTGAAAACAGTCACGAGCGCGCAAAAGCCCTGGCCCAAGGCAATCCGGGAGCCATGCAATGAGAACCGTCTCTGCAGCGATCGGCGCCATGCTTACCACATTTCTCGGCGCGGGGATCGCACACGCCGGCGCACCCACACCGGCAACGATTGAAGGGTGCATCTACGCAGCCGCCTCGCTCTACCATGAGCCGCCGGCGGTGCTGCTGATTCTGCTGAATGTCGAAGACGGTACGCTTGGGGCTGTGAGCCATAATACCAATGGCACAGTCGATATCGGCCCGATGCAGGTCAATCAACTCTGGATTCCCAAACTGGTGGATCATTGGCAAGCCGATCCACAATCGACTTACCTCGCACTGCGCGATAATTTCTGCGCGAATGTGGAAGCGGGCGCGTGGATATTACGTCAGGGGCTCGATAAGGCGCATGGCGATTTCTGGGGCGGTGTCGGCTACTACCATTCCTACGATCCGGTCTACCAGGACACCTACTTGCGCAATGTGCTGAACCAGGCCCTCCGCCTGGAAAAAATGGCGCAATTGCCTTCCCATGCGGATTTTGCAGCATCGACAGGGGGCGGGTGATGGCGCCACCACCTTCCGGGGCAGGCAGAGCCTGGGCTTCGCAGGACGATTATGCCGGTTTCAACTTTCTCGTTATCATGGCTGGTATCTGTGTGTTCAGCTATCTGCTCTGGACCTATTATCACGCGCAGATCAGCCTATTCGTCATGACGATCATGCATGACGAAATTCAATTCATCGATCATTTCTCCAACCGCTACCGCATTGCCGATCGGCAGATGGCGCAATCCGCGCCGGATGGTGTGACGCTCAAGGATCTCTACGGGATCTCGCAGGCAGTCGGGATGTTCTTCCGACTTCCCGCGACGGCGTTTATCGTCATTCTGGCGGCGGTCTGCTCTGTGCGCGCGGCGCCCTCGCGTTTCAAGCGTCACTTCGATCTCGATGCGCTGATCGAGGAGCAGGCAAGCCAGTTTCCGGTGATTTCGGTATTCGCGAAACGGCATTTGAAGCTGTTGCCGCCCCAGGTGAAACAGCTCCTGCCGGCGGATTATGCCTTGACGCCGGCGGAATGGATCGAGCGTTTTGCAGCAGACGCATCCGGCCGCTTTAGCGAGCAGAAGGCGCGGGCGGCACTCACAACGCAGCTCGGCGATCCCTGGAATGGGCCTGCCGATGCGGCACCTGCAGCCCAACTTCTTTTTGCGGTATTTGCGTTGCATCTCGCGGAACGCCGGGATGATGCGCTGCGGCTGTTGGGGGTTGCATCAGCTGCGCTCGCGGATGTGAAAAACGATGGCGAGAACGGGCCGGCTGAACAACTCAGCCTGTCCGCTGAATTGATGGCCGAGGTCGGCCAGGCGCTGACCAGGGACATCGAGCCAAAAGAGAAAGCGGCGGCCGTAAAAATCGCGGCAGGGCACGCTTATGCGACGACGGCGTTGATGGCGCTTTTGACGGCCTCACGCGTCAAAGCCGGGGTAATGGCGCCCGCGCAATTCGTCTGGCTGAAGCTGGTGGACCGGAATCTCTGGTACGCACTGCATTCGCTTGGCTACGAAATCGAAGGAACCGGCCGCTACATTCATCCGAATCCCCGCGTCGAGGCGCTGGGCGCGCGAGACCATTGGGCCGCGGAACGCATCGCGGGCCGGGCAATTCTTAAGCCATATCTGGACGGCGCGCTCGCGACACTGCGCCGTTACTCGGATGTTCGAGAGGCGCGGGCCGATGTCTGACGGCGCAATGTTTTCCGATGCCCGTTCGCAGATAAGGATAGTTACCTGGGCAGGAGTGGGCGCAGCGCCTGATAGTCGTGTTTACGGTGCAACGTATTTTCTTGAGGTGCCGGAATGAACTTGGAGATTCCAGAGGGTGCAAACGTTCAAATCATCATCGGGGCAGCCCCGCCTTTGGCGCTGACCGACCAACGTGAGGAAGCGCCGGCGCGGACGCGGGGCCGAGGCGGCATTGGCACCACGCTTAAATTTGCAGGGATTGCCATGCTGATCTTCGGCGCATTTTGGGTAGGTGAGCAGCGCGTTCGTCCTGCCAATGCCGAGGCGGGATTTGCGGCGCGTCAACCGCTCAGCCAAGGCCCCGGTCCGAGCCAGGCGGACGCACAGGCTCCCACAGCCCCTGCGGGGCAGGTGCCGGCAGAATTTCAGGCACAGCTGCAACAGCAGCCCAGCATCCAGCCACCGCCGGGACAGAATGCCGGGTCCGGCAACCCATTCGGCTTGCAGCCGAACTAGCAATGGCCGTCGCGCGTAAGATCGTTGGACCCCAGGATCACTTCGAACGCTCCGGCGTTCAGAGTCTGCGCGACATCCGGCCCTTTACGACGCGGCTTTCCGAAGGGCTGCGCAGTTCGGCATCGGGAATTGTGCTGGCGGTCGCTGCTGGGGTGACATTTTTCCAGCCGGCAGCGATCGATCTGACGGTGCCGCTATCCGCGCTTTATGCGCTGTGGGTTCTGACGCGGCCTGTGAAGCTACCGATGCGCAAGCCACGCAGCGCCGGCGGCGTCGATACTGGCAATCCCATGCCAGGAACGCGCAAGGCCAAGCCTGCCAACGGGAGCAAGTTTCTCGGTTGGAGCATTGCCGGCCATGAACTCTGGATCACACCAGAGGATGAGCGCCAGCATATGACGGTGCCCGGCACCACCGGGGCAGGCAAGACCGCGACGTTTCTCAGCCTTCTGACGAATGCCTTATCCCGCGGCTCCGGCTTCGTCCTGGTCGATGGCAAGGGCGACCGCGATCTGTTCGGCAAGGTCATGGGTCTGGCGCGGCGCTTCGGCCGCGAGGATGACGTGCGCGTCCTGAACCTGATGGTCGCAAGCGGCACCCGGGACAGTCATAGCTTCAATCCCTTTTCCATCGGCAATGCCGACGCGATCCGCGAGCTACTCGCGAGCCAGCTCGGCGAACAGGCGCAGAATGACGCCAACGGCGTCTTCCGGGAGCGCGCCGTTGCCTTGATCGGCACCATCGCACCGGTTCTGGTCTGGTTGCGCGATGTCAAAGGACTGCCGCTCAACATCGAGGTCATCCGTTTCTCGATCGAACTGCGCTGGATCTGGAAGCTGGCGAAAGAGAAGATCGTCCTGGTCCGCGACCCGGCGATCGGCTCGATCGCAAATGTCGATGTACGGGGTGAAATTCCGGAAGATATCGTCTGGCCGCTGCTCTCATATCTCGGCGAATTACCGGGGTTCGATCCCGATCTGCCGCTCGATCGTCAAAAGGGCGATGAGCCGTCGAAGCAGCACGGCTTTGCGCAGTTCTACTTCACCGGCATGTTCACCCAGCTTGCTGTCAGTCTTGGCCATATCTTCCGGGTCGAGAGCGGCGATATCGACATGCGTGATGTCGTTTTGAACCGGCGCATCCTGGTGGTGATCCTGCCGGCACTGGAAAATTCCGATGCCACCCTGGCTGCGCTGGGCAAGCTGGTGGTGGCGGCACTTCGCGGCATGATGGCGCAGCTGCTCGGCGCATCGCTTGAGGGCGACTACACCGAGAAGGACAAGCCCGGCATGGGCCCCTCGCCTTTCCCGATCGTGCTGGATGAGCTGGCCTATTACGCCACCTCCGGCCTCGATCGCATGCTGGCGATGGGCCGTGGTCTGAATATCAGTTTCATGCTCGGCTTTCAGGAAATCGCCGGTCTGTGGGCACGGCTGGGCGAGAAGACCGCCTCGTTGCTGGGCAACGCCAATCTGACGATCGCCATGCGCCAGGCGGAATCGGGCCGCACACGTGAATGGTTGCAGAAAGCGGCCGGCGAGACCTTCGTCACCCAGGCAACATCTTATGTCGGCAATGACGACGGGAATTATCGGGAGGGCAAGACAGCCGAGGTGCGGCCGATCTCGCGGGTCGATTGGAATGACCTGACTTCGCTGATCGAGGGCGAGGCGATCATTTTGTTCGGTGGCCGGCGGATCTATGCCACGCTTTTCCATGCGCAGATCGACGACGGCGGCGCCAAGCGGGTCGGCCGCACATTGATGCTGCGGGAGCCTGACCCCAAGGAAATGCGGGCACGCTTTGCGCTGGTGGACGACATGGCAGGCCGCATCGAGCGTGGCAGCCTCAAATTTTCAGGATTGCACGACAAATCTCCGGCGCTGGCTGATTTGGTCAAGGCATTCGTCCAGGGCGCCCGTGACGGGAAGGCGCCCCAGGACGCGGCCAGCGCGGCGTTGCGGGGCCTTGCGGGTCTGGGGGCTGCCGATCTGCCACCGCGGCCCTTGGCCCCCACTGACGGTACGCCGGTGACGGCAATTTACGCGATGATGAAGCAAGCCGGCACGCAACCCATTCCAGCACCCGTGGCGGATGGCTATCCCCATGAGCCGATCGACATGAAGGTCGCCCGAGGGCTGCTTGAAATCGAGCGTGCCCATGCCGGTGATGCTGCCGAGGCCAGGCTGGCTTCGACGCTCGCGATGACCGAGCGGGATGTCGCGATGGCGAGCGTCCCGGAAGTCGATCCTCCAAAAATAACCGAGGCCGATATGGTGGCGGCTCTGAACCGGCTGATCGCCCTTCTGCGTGGTTTCAAGCGTCAGACTTCGGCGCAGGCGGCGGAGTGACCGCGGTGCAACGGGCGAACGGAAGGACTTTTTCATGAAAACAGGATATCGCGCTTTCCTATTGGCAGGCGGTATGATTGCGGTTGCCGTGCCAGCCTTCGCGCAGCCGGCAAACCTCCTGACGGATCTGAACCAGCAGCCTGCGACAGCACCGATGCAAAGCAATCATCCGTTTCTGGCGGCGGCGCATGATGACGTTGAGGGGCACCGATGGAAGGCAGCGGAGGCTCAGTTGGAGCAATCCGAAATCTTCCTTTTGAATGGCGGCGTCAAAGCATCCAACGGTGTTGTAACGAGTCCGTCGCCGGCGATGGGCTACGTGATTCAGGCGAGAGCGGCGGTCAAGCAGCGCGACCAGGTGGATGCGCTGTTGGCAATCGACAAGGCCGTGGCGACGATGGCCACGGCCGAGCCAGCAACGCAGGTGGCTCTTGCACCGCCGGCCATGCCTACGCCGGCGCCCTTGGTTCCCGCGCCCAATCCTGTGGCGGCCGCGCCAGCCGCGCCGATCGTCACCAAAGCGCTGTTGCCGGGGCATTGGGAGTTGACGGGCTGGAAATATCATTGGGTTCCCCCGGACACGAACTACAGAACCGTGCAGACCAATCCGTTCATTCCTGGTCATTTCGAATATCGCGGCGGCGCCTGGATCTGGGTTGCGGGTCACTATGCCAAGGCGACAGGCTGAGGGGCTGGCACGCTATGATGAAATTCGAACCGCGCTTGCATATCGATGGCCAAACCGCCGGTCAGATCGAAGACATGCTGATGCCTCTCCTGGAATCGCCCACGGTGGTGATCACCGATGGCTATCCCTTTCCGCTGGCAGCCGAAACCGTGAGGAACGGCGTGCTGGTCCGGGCGGCAACCGGCGACGAAGTGACGGCGTTTTTGACCATGGGCGATGTGCCGAACCCGGACGATTTTGCCTGGCCAGGCGATCCTGCATTCCCGGCCGGCCGGGAGATCGAGTGGCAGGAAAAGCAAGAAGGTGAGGTCCAGATCGGCGACGCCTGCCATCTGTGGGGCGGCGAAGTGCTCCTGAAGTCCGGAAGCGGTTCATACAGTCCGTTTTACGTGCATGAGGAAGCGGCGCGGAGCTGGGCACTGGCGTCGGCGCTGTCCCTGCCGGAGAGCGACATTCTGGAGCTGCAGGTCGTCCCCTATATCTGTGTTCGCCACTTCGCCCCGGCTCTGATCATCGGCGGCCACACGGAATTCAAGCGGCTGTACAAATTCTGGATTTCTCCGGTTCGAGGCTGGGGTCAGGTCGTACAGTTCCCGCTGCCAGGCAAGGAGGACTGACCTTGGTTGCCCGGCCAAGTCCAATCCGCGACATGATCGGCAATTTTTTGTCCGAGCCGAGGGCGGCACGTGATGTGGCAAAACATATCGAACGGCCGGTGCCGGTTGCGACCGGCCATCTCGCGGCAATGTGCAGGTTGGGGCTGGCGCAGCGAATTGGCCAGAATGCATATGTGGCTGCTGGATATGAAGGGCCGCCCGTTCAATTCCCGTACAGGAGAACAAGGGAGCTCAACAAGTTGCGTCGTCAGATCCGGCCTCTGTTATCGAAGCGAATCAACGCTGCCGGGATTTGGCATAAGACCGGCGCGCCAATCGTAGACATTCGTGTAGCATTGCGGGAAATGTGGTTGTCGGGGGCCGTGATCGGCGATGACCAGACTGGATATATTTTGAAGGAGGCCAGCCGATGAGCCACGCCGTATTCGGGCACATGCTCGCCCACCTGGTGCTGCGCGGCCTGGTGTACGGCGTGATCTGGAAGCTCCTGCACCAACTGACGCTACCGGAGGCACTGGTGCTTCTCGCCGTCGTGGTCGCTTTGTTCGGGCGGGCATTTCGAGGAGCGCCGAGGTCCAGGCGCCCCTGGGCCATGCAGAAAGGCTCGTTCGTCAAAAGCGGTGGTCCTGGTTCCGAGTTTGAGGCTGACGAGGCTTGCATTGGCGGCAAATCCAAGAATATGTCTGCAACCCGCCGCGCCAAATCGATCCCTGGCAGTGGCGTTGCTGGCAAACAGGTGGTCATGGGCATTTTGCGCCGTGGCACCAAGGATGAGCCGAGCAAAGCCGTTGTGGCGCATGTTAAAAATCGCAAGAAGGCAACGGTTCAAGCTGCTGTGCGTGCTGCTGCGGAAACGGGTTCTTCGCTCTACACGGATGCATTGAAGTCCTATAATGGGCTTGCCAAGGATTACGTGCATGGGGTGGTAGATCATGCGGTCGAATACGTTAAAGGCTCTGTGCATACGAATGGCATGGAGAACTTCTGGAGCTTGTTTAAGCGGTCTTTGAAGGGCACGTATGTATCGGTTGAGCCGTTCCATTTGGATGCTTATGTAAAAGAGCAGACTTTCCGGTTTAATGAGCGGAAGAATAATGACAGCGGCAGGTTTAAGGCTGTATTGTCGTCGGTGACTGGCAAAAGGCTGACCTACGATGACCTCACGGATTATACCCACGCCGAAGCGTGAATTGGAGATAAACGCGGAAGGCTCGACCATGGATAGGTTTCTGGACCTGACCGAGAGGCTGTTGAGTATGAGCCATGAAGAGATAATGCAGAAAGAAAAAGACTATAAGGAAGAACAACGAAAGAAGAAACGCAAAAAGCCGGGGCAAGAATGAAATACCCAAGTGTATGTCTACCTGATGTAGAGGCGAAGGTTTTCATAAAATGTGGGCAATCGAATTACCTGTCAGACTTTGACACGTTAAACACGGGAAAGAGAAGCACATGGCAAAGGGCATATGTCTAATGATCTCTGAGAGTGGCAGACCTTATGCCGTGACAGTTGAATATAACGGTGTCGAAATTCAAATGAATATCCGACCTTATGAAATTGCCGGTTATTAGCCACTCTGGAATACCCTCGATCCTTGCCCCGGAACAAGAAAAATGATCTCGAAAATTCCATTGATAATAGAATAAATATAAATATGGTTTTAAGCGGGAAAAATTCATGAACTCTACACAGACAAACACATATATTCACAAAGGCGTAAATTTCTCTGTTGGCCCAGAGGCTATCAATGATGCTTTAGAATGCTATGGGGTTGATATTGTCCATTTGGTAAAGAACGCCATCGACAGGATGCTTTACGTCGCGGAAAAAGAAACTGATGACTTTGGGGTTAAAGTGCAACTTCTTAATCCACGTTGTGAACCGGACGAATGAGTTTTTAATATCAAAGTGTGTCGTGTAGATAGCTAATTAAGCAATATTTAGTGCAAATGTAAAACAACACGCCGAACAAATTCACCGTACGCTTGTTCGTTTTGGAGAATTGCCGTATTGATAAGTTGGTTCGTCGTAAAATCCGTCACTTCAGCAAATATGCTGCGCTGCCCGGTTGCTTTGTTAAGACCGAGGCTTTTTCGTATAGCGATATGACCAATATGTGTCACACCTAGCTCCCTCAGAATCGTCACGTCGGCACCCTTCCTTATATTCGTGTAGGATAGTTGTTGAGTGCCGATTCGTCCAAACAAAGATTTCGGGAGATTGATAAGATTCGCACCCACCCCTTTGACAAAGGGTAGGTATTCTGTCCTTTGATCGAGATAGTTATCCACAGGTTTTTGCACAGTTTCACATTCGACTCGCTTGTCAAGTAAAGTTTAACTATTGCACGGCTCGAACACCAGATATAGACATAATGGTCAATCTGACCACAAGATTTTCCTTGACTTGAGTTCCTGGAATATGCGGAGATTGCCGGGTCGAACTTGATTCGGTTTCTCGCTTTAGGAAGTTTGTCATGAGAGATTTTCAAAAATTCTGGTCATCGCGTCGATAGCCACGGGCACGGCGGCGGCGTCGGACAATTTGGGGCTGTTCGGAACCAGCAGAACTGCCCGTGGATTGAATTATGCCCATGTCATGTTTGGTGCCGCCGCCGGGGTGGTGGGCATCATCGCATCTTCGCAAACAGCGTAAGGTCAAGAAAGGAATATTTTTATGAAACAGCCGGGTTTAGATGATCGTCAACGCAATGAAGACGGTCGCATACACGCCAAACGTAGTGACACGCTGGTTCGGACCATTCGGGAATCTGATCCAAATTTTGCACCCGGCATTCGGGCGGATGCGAAATTGGGGACCGTGCTCAAGAATGCGGGAGTCGATTCCCTTTCAAAATACAACAAGAAAAAGCCTTAGCCATCGATTGTTTAAGTAGGAGAATTTTGTGTATATCTATTGGATTTCTTATAGAATTCATGAAGATAGCTCTTATGCTGCCCGATACAATGATCTAATCGATAGGATAGACCAAGTAAGTCTTTCACAGTGGGATGAAACAACATCGTTTCATATAATTAAATCCGACTATTCGATAGACCAAATATCAACTCATTTAGTTGTTCCTCTAAAGGAGCGCGTAGATACACTTGTAATTCGAAAGATGAATTATCGGGACGCCCGTTATTTCGGAAACGACAGTGATTTTCTGAGCCTCAAGAGTTTCATACCTTACGTGAAGAGGGGTTAGAACGGAAATAGGATTGGTGAACTTGTATCGGAACTCCCAAGAAATTTGCGAATTTCATAATGACATTTCTTCTTAAGAAATCCCGTATCTTGCGAAGAGTAATTTTTGGCGGCGTGTATTCACTCATGATAAATGTTCCATATTAAAATGGTATTTATCTTTCGAATGTGCATCGTTGTTCAATGCCTCGCTAATGTCTATGAAGTGGAGTTCCTAGGGGCGTAGGGAGCTTCAAGGTTCCGCGTGGGAGCCTGGAAAAAATCTGACAGCACCATTAAAAGTACAAAAATCCTAAAATGATGCCGTTCAGAAAGAAAAATCTGGGATGCTTAGTCAAGTATATTATTATTAGGATTATTGGTTCGCAAGGGGAAGCCGACCCAACTTGCTACGAGCAGCTCTTCTTTCTAAAATTCGCGCCGAGAAACGGACGCAAACGCAAAGGGAGCCGTTACAAAATGGCCGTCACCAGGATCGTTGCCAATCTCACTGCGCCAGACCCGATCGCGCTGGCGAAATTCTACCAGGAGGTTTTCGAGCTCGACCTGACTTTTGACATGGGTTGGATCGCGTTTTTGAGCAGGGACACAAATCAGAAAATCGACTTGCACACAGCCTCTGAAGGGGGCTCAGGCACACAGCTGCCGGTCATCTCCATTGGCGTCGACGATCTCGACGCCACCGAGACCGCCGTTCGCGCCGCCGGTGCGGAGGTGGTTTACGGCCCCGTCAAAGAAAGCTGGGGACTTCGACGTTTCTTTTTCCGCGATCCAGCCGACAACCTGGTGAATGTCGTCGACAGTTGAAGGCAGCTGCCGGGATAATCCATAAGTGAACCGGCAGCTATCGCCGGAACCCCATTGTCCGGTTTGCGGCCGGAATTTGCAAAGACCAATTGTTAATCTAACCCGATGGGCCCAGAGAAGGTGCTGTTTGACCCGTTTCGGCGCCGGCGGATTTCATCATGTCGGCCGTGAGCGTCGCTTCTCCTCGCATCCTGCGGAGATGCCGTGCTGTCTCAACGCCTTGCATCGTTTCGGCAAGCAGGGAAGCATTCGCCTCCATCGCGTGGGTGAGCGCCTTGATATGGCGGCCTAGGTTCTCGTTGACAGCCGCGGCTTGAAGGCGTTGCAAAGCTTTGGGGCCAACGTGAGGATCAGCAAGCTGGGTGTGTTCCATAATCTGGTGGCACGCTATGAAGGTGTCGATTGCCCGCTCCCGGTCATGCAAGGCAGCGGCATGTAGGTCGATGCCGAGGGCCTTATAGGGCTTCTGCGACATATCCGAAGCTGCCCGCGCCCATAGATCTTCTTTGGTTATCGGCGTGATGTCGCCGAGAGCCTGGCGATTGCGTTCCGCCTCCAGTAGCGCACCCTCGGAAATCACCGTCCAGGTTGTCCCCCGGCTGCGGCTTTCGGCGACATAGCTAGTGAAGGCGGTCACGCCTCCGGTTCCGCGCGGGAGGGCGTTTATATGCTCGTCCGAGGTCAAACCCTGCGCGGCATCGATGGTCAGCGCATGACCAAATCCGAGAAGGAGCCGGTTCGAGCCGGTATCGGCAAGCCTGCGCCATTCGACGTCGGCAACTTCGCCGTCTTTGGTACGGACACGCAGCCCCTGATGGCTTTGGGACAGGATTTCCACAACGTCGCCGTTATTGCCAACCTGCTTCGTGCGTCCACCGACTTCGCCCCAGGTTCGACGGAACAGCCGCACCCGATCGCCTGTGGCAATCGGCAACGCGTATTCCCGGCCGTTCTGATCTACGGCATCGTAAAAGCGCTCGTTGGCGCCGATCTCGCCGCGCTCTTTCAACCGCTTGCGGATGGCGAGGCTGATATCGGCCGCGTCCTCGTTGGTTGCGGCGCTGACGGAAATACCGCGTCTGGAACCGGAACCCAGGAGGATGTCGCGCCGGGCGACGTAAAGATCGGCAATTTGCGCAACCACCTGTTCGCGGTCACCGCCGGCAAGCATCGCATGGCCATCGGCGCGCTTCATGAAAAGCGCATCCTCGGCGTTGCCCTCGCGGAAGAGCCCAGCGATTTCCCTGCCGCGCTTGGTCGTCTGGCGAATGGTCGTAAGCAATTCCGGTAGGCCTTCCGGGGGAAGGGCGCGGCGCAAGAGTTCGATGCTGTCGCCAGCCTCGATCGCCTGGGCCTGCTCACGGTCGCCGAGCATCTTGATCGTCATGCCGGTTTCGGCCTGGATCTCCAGCAGCTTCAACATGGGACGCGGGCCGATCTGGCTGACTTCATCGAGCACCAGGACGGTATTGCTGTTCGGCTTGAGGTCGCCATTGGCCAACATGGCAATCAGCGGTGCGAGCGCATAAGTGCGTGAAATGCCGGCGTCCTTGAGCGCATCCGCCTGGCGCCAGGCGATCGCGGCGCCGATCACTTCCCTACCCTTCGGATCGAGCCGCTTATCCGCCTTCCATGCGTCCACAACCGGCTGCAGCAGGGTGGTCTTACCGGCGCCGGCGACGCCAGTCAGCAAGGTGAGTGCCCCACCCTCCCCTAATGCGTGGATCGCCGCCCTTTGCTCATGGGTAAATTTGATTCCGCTCTCCGCGACTGCCTTGCGAAGTTGATCCGTGGAAAGCGCGGCCGAGCGATCACGCGCACTTTGATGCGCGAGGTTGGAGAGCTTTTCTTCCAGGCGGATCTGCGCGGTGTTGCTGACGCGCAGTTTACCGTCGAACAGCCCAATGATGAGGGCGACATGCTCCAACTCCTGGCAACCATCGCGTCCGGAGCGAACCAATTGGATTCCGCGTCCCTCCAGCAATCCGACCACGCGCTTAATGTCGTCCGGACCGCCGGCGATTCCCGCTCCGATCAAACCCCTGGCTGCATACATTCCGAGCTTCTCATGATCGATGACAGCGGCCGTGTGGAATTCCTTCGAGAGATGCCGTGCCGCGAACTGGTATGCGCGCTCGAACCGCTCGTCGTCGGTCAGGCGCTCGTGATGCTTTTCTTCCAGGACGGTTTGATGTTGGTACCCGATCTCGGCGATTTGCTCGCGCCAAATGTTGCGCTCGTCGCATTTCATCTTGCCCAGCCGACCCTCTGCCCCGGCATCGCGCAAAACATCCATTTTAGCTTCGACATCGAGCTTGTCCCAGTCGAGCCCTTGGCTGGCAGCGAACGACTTTGCTTTATCGAGGATTTGCTGATCGCGCTTGCTGAACAGTCGGTTGACTTGCTCCGGCACGCTGCGAACCACGACAGCCTGCTCACCGGCATCATATCCAATATTGACCCCAACGCGGCGGAGTTCGTCTGCCAGGATTGCCTGGAAATAGGCGCCGAACTCTTTCACCCGGGAATCGGTAAGAGCCCGCATATCAAGGGAGCCGACGCGGCCGTCCGCAGTGGCAACGACATTCATCAGAAAATTATGGATGTGCATGTGAGGATCGCCGGCGACCGGCGCTTCATGGAGATAAGTTCCCCCGTGTCGGCCATCCTGAATGTGCAGGGTCGGCCGGGCCGTGTGGTGCCTGAAACTGATCCAGCCGACAGCACCCGGATCAGCGCCGTCCTCGCCGCCGGCGCCCTTGCGTGCCCAGCCGACTTCCTGCGCGACATATCGCATGGCGCGATCATTTGCTCGATCGATGGCGTTCCATATCAGAGCGCATTCGGCCGCGGTCGGCGCAAACTCCGCCGCGATCGTGACCGACTTATGCGGGCTGAAGACCAGATCAAACCCGGAAATCTTGCGCTTATGCTGAGACCAGGCTTCGCCATTATCCCCCCGCCTTCCCTCGAACAGCCGGGACATTTCCTTGTCTCTGGGCATCTTCCGCGGATCGACCCCGATCGCATCGGCTATCAGCGCCGGCATGTCGGGGCGCCAGGTCGCCCGGCTATCTCGACCGGTATAGTACGAGGTTAATCGGCCGCCTTCTTCGAGCAGCCGGCCGGCCGCGTCCACCGGCAAAGGGTGACTCGGCTCCGGCGTGTTTTGGGTCATGTATCGGAGGATCAGCACCCCCTTGGACGCGGCGGCGATTTTGCGGAAGTTCATCATGGGCGGTCAACTCGGCACCTCGCGGGAGGGCAGTCGCCCCGCCTGCGCATCGATCCGAGTGAAGAGGGCGTTATTATCCGCCTGCAGGCTTCTGATGCCTACCAGGATATCCCGCTGCTGCGCGACAAGCGCCGCTATAAGATCAACGAGTTTCGGGCCATCGTCATCTTCCTTCGGCATCAGGAGCGAGAGCAGGTTTCGTAGGATCTGCAGGGATTCGAATGTCTGCTCACGGATGATGGCGATGTCTTTTGCCTCGTCGGCTTCCTCTGCACTGTGGGCCGGCTCGTCTATGTCGTTGGCTGCTTGCGTCATATTCACCTCCGTTCAGGCGCAAGGTGGCCGGATCGAATGCGAACGGTTCAAAAAATTTAATCGGGTTGCTGGCGAAATCCATCGAGGCATTCATCCGCGACGCGGCGCGCATCCGAAATTGCCTTACCAAGTCGGTTGTAGAGCGGGCTGCCGGCGGGATCGCTGCCAACGGAACGCATCAGTTGCGTCTTTTGCCAGAGGGCATCAACGGTTCGCATCTGATTGGCGAGGATTTCGGTATCCAGGCCGCTCCATTCGTCCAGGGCTCGGTCCAACGAGGTTTTGCGGATCTGCGGCGGCTCGCCGGGCATGGTAATGACCACATACCGGGCGCATTCCTTGGGGTCGAAAGCGAGCGCCCCGCCCGCTACTTCGATCGTATAGGTTCCGGTTTCGCGCAGAGCGGGCAACACTTCGGCCGTGACCCAACGCCTGAAGCCCTTGGCCTGGGCTTTCCGGGAGGAGAATATCAAGGCGTACATGCCGCTCTCGTTCACCACGTTTACTTCCTGGCGACCCCCCGGGGTGTCCACAATACTGACACCCTTTTCGTCCGTCTCAAGACGCGCGAACGCTTGCCGAGGGTTTGCTATATCGAGAGCCCGGCAAAGTTCATTCTGGTAGAACCACTTCTCACCGTCCCGAGCGAAGGAACGGACAGGGCAGTCCGCAAAAACATGTTCAAGGACGTCGCGACCAGAAATCTCAACCCTTTGGAGTTCGGGTGCCGCAATTCCCGTTGATTTTCCTTGCTTTTGACCTTGGGAAACCATCTGTCTGCTCCTGTTCATCGCCGTCTTCGCCATGCGAGTGGCGGGTAAGAGACTGGATAAACAGGCAGAGTGCGAACGGAGCTAAGAAATTTATCCATTCCCGGCAGCCCGACTTACCGCGAGAAAACACTTCCGGCGGGCTCAGTTCCCTGTCCGTTCCGCGCACCACCCCTTCCCCGGCCGCCCCTATTGTTACGAAAAAGCACCGCATTACAGGACCGTTATCTAATTTAAGGCAGTCCCGTCCGCACCAAGGGTGCATTGGTCCATAGTCCTCACTTCCTGTCCCGGTGTTGTCCCGATCTTGTCGCGCCAGCGTCCCGATACTGTCCCGGTGGGCTCGAGCCTCACCTTTTTGTGATGCTGATTTTGCGGCCCGTTCGCATTTGCGGGCCGCAGCATCTCGCGCATGGCACGATTAAACCGCAACACGCGAGCAATCCGCAACAGCGTTGAACGCAACAAGCTGCAGTCCAGCCTCTTCAGGTGGATGGTGAAGCATCACGATGAGTTCACTCGTCGGTGGGCCGGTAGAAAAATCCATTGGAGCGAGGTCTGTGCGGAACTAGCCGCGCTTGGCGAGACCGACACGAAAGGCAAACCCCCGACAGAGGTGAATGCGCGGAAAACTTGGCAGCGTGTTCGCAAGCAGGTGGCTGCGGCGCGCGCAGTACAAGCTGTTACTCCGCCATCGCGGGGCAATCCATCGCGACTCGATAAGAACTGGCGCCCGGAGAACGCACCCGAGCCTCCTACCCCCTCGGCGCCAGCGCCAGTGCCTGCCAGCGGCTCGTTCTCTCTGAAAGAACTTATGCCCGTTCGCAGGACCTCACCGCAGGATGACGACGACTACGATCCGAAAGCACAGAAAGCTCGCATGCGTCGGGTCATTGCTCAAAGGAGCGGGCATTAATGGAGAATATCATGGACGCCTTAAACATTTCAGAGGACACGCAACCCGAACCCCGCGGGGAGAAAACTCACCCGAGTCTATTTATTCGGGCGGGGCGGGGCCGGACCGGGGGAAGTACCGGACTGGACCTTGCGATCCAGCGGGCCAGGTTTCAGGGCCGGCGGGTAAAACCGCTTGACGGGGACCGGCGCAGCAAAACGCTATCAACATTGTATCCGGTAAAAGATGCACGAGGGGAGCCCATCCAGGATGCTGCATCGGCGCCATTGTCTGATGAGCTGCCAGATATCAAAAAATGGCTATCGAGCGAATTCGACAGCATGGTCGAGGATGGGGTTTCGCGTGCTCTTGATTTGAGCGGTGGCGACCGGGTGATGCAGGAGTTCGTTCGTGACTTAGCTCTGAATGAATTCTGTCTGGACTACGGTATCACGGCGACGGTCGCGTTATTCCTGGGACCGGATATCGAGGATTTTAGGCACGCTACGGAAATTCTTCGTAGCGGCGAATTCCCATCGGAACGGACAATGCTGGTTCTGAATGAGGGCGTGATCCGTCACGGCCAAACGACCGAAGGCGCGTTCGAGCCGATCATGGACATGCCCGAGTTCGACGCACTGGGTGATGCCGGCGTCCGCTTTCTGTTCTTGCGCCGGTTGACCTGCATGTCGGTTCTGCGGGAGCGGGGTTTGGGTTTCTACGATGCAGTCTCAGGCAAGCCAGACAGCAAGGGGGCAAAGGCGAGCCCAACGCTGGCGCACATGACGAAAACCTGGCTCGCCACGTTCGAGCGGGAGATCGGCGAGGCGAAGCTCGCCAGCTGGCTGCCATGATGGCTGCGGTCGAGCAGATCCATGCGTCTGTCGCGCGTTTACGCCAGTCCGGCCGCGCCGAGGGGATCGAGGCCGAAGGTCCCCTCGGCCAATGGCTGGAGGCGCAGGCGGATGCCTTGCTTGGCTTGTCAGATGTTCTGCAGGGGCAGGACGATCGCATAAGCGATCTCCTGGGCCGCATCGAGGCGGCGGCGGCAACCGAGTTGCATAATCTGCGCGAGGGGATCGAGGGGGCCAACCATGTCGTAAGGCAGGGCGAGTTTGCCTTACGCCAGGCCCGGCAGCTGCAGGTGGGCATCGTCGTCGAGCGCGAGCACATGGTCCAAAAGATGGTGGACGAAACCTTGCCGCTCTTCGCCGAGAAGCTCAACGAGACGATGGTGATCCGCGAGAGGGGTTGGAACGCCAGAGCCCGCGATCGGCGCTATGCGATCGCGGGCGCGATCTCCGCTGTTTTTATTATGGTCGGTTATGGGCTGTGCTGGTGGCAGGACAGCGACCGCATCGGGGCATTCAATCGTTGCCTGATGCATCCTGTTTCATCGGGCGGGCAATATTATTGTCCGTTCGATGCCGAGTTGCTTGGGGTGAATGACCCTGGCGCTCCGGGTTCGGCGCAGAATTGAGGAGGCCGGGATGAAGCAGTTCGGGGCAATGTTACGGCGGATTCCGCCGTATGTGTTTTTCATCATGAGCGCATTGCTGTTTTTGCTGGGGGCCGTGAGTTTCAATCACGCCGGCGGCAAGACGATGGCTGAGGTCGGCGTCATGGGCGCTGTCGGAGCGGTGGCGGTGATCGTCGCCTTCCGAGCATGACGATCATTCCGGCCGCAATCAATCCCGTCGCGCTTCTGGGGCTCGCATTGGTTCTTGTGCTGGCGCTGGGGCTCGCGGTCACTGGAAAGCGGGGCCAGGCCACTTTTTCGTTCACCGGCTGCCCGCTGATGAGCGCCAGCGAAATCAGGTTCTTCCGCGTGCTTCAGATGGCGGTGCCGAATGAGTTGGTTTTTCCGCAGGTGAACATGGCGGCGTTGGTTCGGCCGGATTACGCGGGAGCTGACCCGCGTTACCTGCCGGCATTCCGATCGATGTCCCAGAAGCGCATCGACTTCGTGGTGTGCAACCGCGACAGCCTGGTGGTGCGATGCCTGGTGGGGCTGGACGACAGCAGCCATGACGCGCGGCGCGATCAGGCGCGTGACGCGATAACCGCAGCTGCGGGATATCGAACAGTGCGCGTGCGAGCCAGACGCCGTTACGACATCGATGGGTTACGCCGGCAGGTTATGGACGAACCAAGGGCTGCGTTGCGGCCAGGCGAAGGGGGACTGAAGGAAGGGCTGGTCCGCGCATTCTGAACTGATTCGGGAGCAATTGCCCCGGCCTGCCTCGCTGGAGTTGTTCTCGTAGCGATCATGGATAGGATCGTCGCGAAGCGGCGGAGATGCATCTCGGATGCCTTTTGATTATCCGCTATGCTGAGCCGAAGGCTCTGGTGGTGCGCAGGGGTGGGCAGGTTCGCGCGAGCGGGCCTGCCCACCCCTGCACACCACATTCGGCAGCACGATCAAAGGCGATAACCACGCGCCCAAAAAAAGAGGCCGAACCCTGTCGGGGTCCGGCCTTTGTGGGTGGTGGATTAATAGGGGAGTTCTTCCATCCGGATCTCGCCGGGATAGTAGGGGCGGCTCCAGACGATGCGGGACTGGTCTCCGTCCGGCAGGTGCTTGGTTTCGATGTACTCGATCTCGAAGCCTCCCGAGCGCAGGCGGCGGCCGTCACGTGCGGTGAGGTTGGTCGAAGTGCGGATGGTAAGCATGTGGTATCTCCCGATCTGGATCAGCGTAAGTGCTGATAAGCGGGGCGAATGACGGCCTTCGTGGCGGCTCAACCCTTGAGGTACGCGAGCGGGCGGGACCGGGTTGCGGCAGGTGCGGGCCTTCTTTCAGGCCTGCGCATGACGCGGCCTGGTTCTGCTGTAGCTGGCGTGCCTCAACCGCGCGTAGCGCGGCGCCGAAGGCGGGGTTTAACCGACGCGACCTGGCCGGCATTACAATAGGAAGCTCAGCAGAGAAGCGTGGTTGGTCAGTGCCACAATCAACGGTTTGTTGTTAGCCTGAGCGGTTCTCCTCCGCGACCAATTCCGCCGCGAGGCGGGCGTATACATTGCCATGGCATGGGTCCGGCGCGCACCAGCAGAACAAGCGGCGGCCGTGCATTGCGCGCACCTTGCTGCGCCGTATCTCACCAGCCGGCCCGGGATCGGCCAGGCGTTGTCGCTCCGCCACCTCGAATTTGGTGATCACATCTGCCCGGCTGCCATCGCGGCCGATGATGAATTCGTTGCCGAATTCTGTTCTGCGATCGATGCGAATGTCGCCGGGTTTGAGGCTTTCGCGTCGAAGATTGTGAATGGATGTCGGCATTGGTTGAACTCCATAACATGGGTAAACGGCGGCGCCGGATCGGCTGCCTACAAGAAACGCCGGAAGCCGCATGCGTTCTTCTGGCGGACGCCTCGCGGCGAGTAGCGGGAGGGTTGGGTAAAACGCATACGGGCCGCGGCCGGGTTGCGAACAAGCGTGGCTTGCCGCGTGCGTGAGCGGCCCCGCCCGGCAGTAGGATGCGTTTTAGGGAGGGAGGGCAGCGTCCTCCCATCTGTCAATGCGGCGCGTCCGCGCCGGACACCGCGCCAGGGATCGTCATCCGAATGGACGGAAACCCGTTTTTCGGGGTTCCGCGTAGCGAAGCGGAGTAGAGCCCGGCCTGGCCGTCCGGCCGGGGGACACCATCACCTTTCTCCTTCCAACCATTTGACACCGATGAAAACATGGCCGCGAATTTTGCAATTTTCGCATCGGAAGGCCCTTTCGAGATCCTTCATCGAGGCTTTTGCACCCCTGGCGATCAGCACCGGTATGACCGGGAATACGGCGTCATGTCCGCAGCTTTTACAGCTGACGGTAAGATCGGCCCGAGGCCGTACAAGGTTTTCCAGGCGCAACGCATAAAACGGGAGGACTTTACGGCTGTTCCTGTTTTGTTCCATGGGCGGACAATGCCGCCTTCGGGGTACGATGGCAACGGGCATCCGGAGGGATTGGCCGCCGGCTGGCCGGAAGCCCGGATGTCGGGGTTCCGGCCAGCCGCTGCAAGCAGCGCCCGCATCAATCGGAGATAGTAGGTTGGTAAATTTTGCCTCGGCAAAGTGTGGGCGCAACAAGATTTTCCGGGCTGCCTAGTTTCCTAGGCAGCCCGGAAATGCGTCAGCATTTCCGACGCGGGCTGTTGCGGTAGTGGAGGACGATTTTGACGAAGGGCGGAAAGCCCAGGGTGATATCGGCCGTGGTCGGCGTCAGTCGATCGACGAAGTGATTGAATGCCCGGCTGAGGCGAACCAGAAACGGGTTTTCGGGGTGCTGTTGGATTTTCATGTTGAAGTCCTCCTTCATGGTCTGGCGCATGAGCGCGGTCGCGATTGACCGCGTAGCGGGGCGCTTGCACCCGCAGGGCCGTAACGCAGTGGAGGAACTTCATTTTGCTGGCGCCCTGCTGTGCGGTAGCGTCCGCAATTAGCTCACGCGGCTCATGAAAGATGGCTGAGCAAATCCAACGGCGTCCCGAAAACTGGCCGGAGACGCCGCCGAGCATTCTATCTCGATCCGGCGACCTGACGCCGGGTTTCACCAAGAGAGCAACCTATCCCCGGCCTTTCGATTGCCTAAAACGTAGCGCCGCTACCGAGGGTACGTATGCCGCTGTATCCAGCCGGCGATTCCGGGCCCAATCCAGCAACCAATCCGGTAGAAGTTCGGCCACCGATTCCGGTTCATTGGCGCCACCCCAACCAGGGGCTAACTGTCTCGTAAGCTGTAGGCGATCTTCTCCGTGGGCCCTGACTTCCGACAGCTTCGCGCTTCAACCACGCCGTTTAGGTGGAGGCACCGCCGCTCCGAAGCGGCCGTTCGCAGGGTTCGACGGCGAACGGCCAGGTTAGGTAGAAAGCGGGCGGTTCGCTTGCGGGAACCGATGCCCGACCCCGGACACTCGGTTCACAACACGCCCTAGAAAGGGTTAGTTTGGCACGCGTCCTTGCGTCTTTTTGGGCCCCGCCTTCTTTTAGAACAAGTAGATTGCCTGTTGTTTTCACCACTATCCGAATATCCACGAATTATTTCTTAACGCTTCTTTTACTTCGGGTGCCGCATGTTCTTTTTCCCACGGTAGATCGCCGTACGAGCGCGGCAGCGGGATCCAAGGGATGTCACCTTTATGCAAATCTCTGAATCGATCAGCAAACCATCGCCATTTTTTTAATGCGACATCATATTCCTTCAATTCGTCGAGCATCTTATAGATCATTTCTACTGTCGCTTCGTACCAGCCGGGAGTCTTTAAACCTTGCATGAACATCAGTCGTATATTGTCCATACGCCTTAACCCGTCCTGATCTTCCACCGTGAAATGACTAGGAGGAAAATTATTCGAAAGGACAATGCGTGGGAAGAGAGAAGTTTTGGTTTCTATTTCATATGCTTCTACTAGCGCCTCGCCAAACACGATACGATTGGAATGGTGCAACCGGCCTATTGCGAGACCGCCTCTAAGTAATAATCCTACCCTCAACGCATGCATTGTGAAGGCCGCCAGAAGCCATGTTAAGTCCGACATAACTTCATGGAGCCAAAATTCGCTATTATGATATGATTCTCGAATATTGCGAACATCGTAACTGATGACGATGCTGTCAGAAAACGATGTAATCGCTGGTCTAAATGAGCGAGATTGGATAACAAATTCATCGTGAAGATATATTGGATTCTCCACAACTGAATTTCGATTGAACGACATAATGTACCGAAGCAGCGAAATGATCTCGTTTCGACGAATTTCGTCAGCGATTGCTACGGCGTGACTAAAGCCCAATAAATCGATAAATGCTACGACGTGATCGACATACGCAAAATCGTCTGGAGCACTTTTATTTTCACTGGTTTCTTTGTCATTCATTGGGAAGACTCTCTGCGAGCGTGCATTTGGTTTTATTGGCCTGCGTTCGAACTTGAAATTTAATCAGGAATTGTTACGCCTAGCGGTCTAAAACAGGATGTCCGAAAAGTGAAACTGAAGCAATTGCTCTCCGAATGAAAGGGCAGCGCCAATGTACGCTATCTACCTTTTTGCAATTCAGACTGGACTGGCCGCTCCCGGCCAGCTAATGCCATAACCGGCCGTTCGGCCTTGGGATAATGGCGCGCAAGGTGGCGCCATGCACCAGAATCGGTGGCCAGCTTCCCACCGTTTTCGGTAGCTGAATTCCTACCGGTTTGGGTGGGTGGATAGAGCGGGTTGGGGTGGCTGGAATTCACCGTATTACGCTCCGAGGGCGACTGCGATCCCTATTAGCGCGAGGTGGCACGCGCACAAAACCGACTTGCCGACGCGCCGGGACGATGGCGTCTAATCCGATCTACGGCAACCTCGACAGACGCGACGTACCGGTCCACCGGCATGCGAGGTTGCTGTGCCGGTCCGCGAGCGGGGCGGAGCCGGAGGCTCTGCGCAATAGAGCGGGCCTGCACTGCTGACCCGAGCGTGCCCCTGCATGGGTGGACCTGGCGCCCGACAGCAAAAAAGGGGCGAGGTCCGAAGACCCCGCCCTCCCGCTTTCAGCGGGCGTCGAAGGCGTCGGCTTCGGCCTTGGCTGCCAGTCGGGTCACATCGCGATCCGCGGTCTGGTTCTGCTGGTAGGGTTTCCAGTCGGAGCCGGTCACCGCGGCAAAGGCGTCAACCGCGCCCTGGGCGGCGGCCAGGAGAGCGTAGGCTTGCATCCCGAGTTCGGCGGCGAACTGGCGGGCACGCTGGGCTTTGCTTTCGAGACCGTAGATCGGCTCCCGGTCCTCGTCGCGGCTGTCATTCGACAGTTGGCTGGTGAGGTTCTTCGCGTCCGAGACCTTGGTGCTGTAGAACTCGCCGGCGGCGCAGGCGGAACCGACGAAAGAGCCGACGATGCGCTGCAGGTGGATTTCGATCGCCCGCTCGTTCAACGTGGAGAGGGATTTGGCGTGGTTACCGATCATTTCTTCGGTGGTTTCGCGGATGCCGTCAAAATCGACCGGCTCCAGTGCGAAGCTGCGTTCCAGGGCAGCGGCAAGCGTGGCGTTCGGGCAGAGAAGGATGGCGCGATCAAGCGTATAGGCGGGTTTTACGATGGCGCGAGGCGCGCGGGCGGAAGGGGGAGCGGAAGCTTTGGTCTCGGATTTCTTTACCATGACTAAAATGAACCTCTCAATAATCCGAAGCGGTCGGCCCCATGCCGGCATCGTCTTCGGTGCGGTCGAAAAAAGACCCGGGCCGATTGGCATCCTCCCTGGTGCGTGTGCTCGACCGTAAGCGGAGCCGGGTTGAGCGGAGCGCGGCCCTTCTTCTGGGCTGCGATCCGGGCAACTTGGCTTTGCGGCGGCGTGGAACGGCAGACGGGCGGCGCAGCCGGCCGGCCATCGTTCCATAGAGGGCCACACGCACCACCGCAGGCGATTTGCGTAAGCCAAATCGGGGATGGAGGCCGAGCGGAACGGGGCTTAAACCGCACGAACCGAAGACGATCCCGGCATGGAAACAGACTGCTGTATTATTGCGACCAGGTTCATTCTCGATGGTGACGAAATCCGTATCATTGCGACCTTCCCAACCGGCTTCCCGGCGCTTCGGCGCTACGAAACGCGACGAAACTGCCTAAAGTCCCAGCCTTTGCCCAAACGCCATCTGCCGCGCCACGGCGCGAAGATTGCGCCGTGGCCAGATTTCTATCCGCAAATGCCGGAATGATCGGCAACCACGCCAAAACCTAATCCGGGAACAGTGGCGTAATCCCCGCAGCCAATAGGCGGTCAGTCGGGTATCGCCCGCGTTGAGTTCGCAAGCACCAGGAGCGAGGCAGAACACCAGCCTGCTTCGAACTGATAAAGCTGCGCGGCCGGAGAAATCGAAGGGCGCGATGCTTGAGCCCAGCATTCCGGAAAGACCGCGGTGATGGGTGCAGTGCCATGCTATCCAGCGCAACAGGCGGACGATTCTTTGTTGCAATAGGCGAACGGAAAAACGCCAGACGGACATGACCGCACTGGGATGCACCGCCGGCGGCCAGGTGAAGCAAAGGCCCGACTGCTTAAAGCAAAAGAGGCGAAACGTCTAAGTCGCCCCGAGATTGGGAGGGCGGCAAACGGATGACCAAATCGGAAATCTTCAGAACGGGCCTCGAACGAAGTGGTAGAGATTGTTCTTTGATTCCGGTATGATTGACGCATCAAGAGGAGCAAATGCGATGCTTATCGAAGGCGTTTGGCATGAGAATCTGGTGCGCTTCCCGGTCGAGAAGCGGGCGCCGGTCAGTTATGAGATGATGTGCGACCTGGCGCCGGACTGGCGCATGATTTCGCATCTGGTCGATGCGTTGGAGATCGACGATTACGACCATGATATCGGCGACAAGGCCGATTGCGCCATGGCTGAAGCGCTGAAGGGGATGGTTATCCCTCAGGAGGCTGCCGCGCGCAGGCAGTTCTTTGCGGAACTTCGTGCGCAGTCATTGAAGCCGGCGGTTGCCGCCTGCGTCGAGGCGAAACGGATCGCGGACGGCACGTACGAGGCCGGCCGGGTCGCGAACCGAGCGGAAGAGAACAAAGAGTTGAACGCCTTTGCACTGGGCCGCCGTGCCAACCATTTTGTGCATGCTTCGGCTCGGGCAGCGCTTGAGGCGCACCGGCTTTGCGAGATCGCCCGCGGGCAGTGCCGGGCGTTGACCCTGGCGGAAATGAACGAGCCTTGGGTGCCATACGACGCGCAGGAGGCGGGCGCCTGGCTGGTCGAGGCAGCGAGCAGGGCAACGGCCGGGAAGGGCTGACGCCTCTCCTGGCCGCCCTTACCAGGCAAGGCACAACAGCCCCGCCCCACGCGCCGGCAGCCCATCTGCCGATGCTTGGGCAAGCGGAAAAGAGTAGCGGGTGAAGGGGTAAGGGATGATCTTACCTCTCACACGCTGAGGCATCCCACGG
>Ga0116226_10000324_pt1 | contig 40084 bp, 34 predicted proteins | sample S1TSphfallax_FD_89692 | JGI IMG/M metagenome (GOLD analysis project Ga0116226, IMG submission 89692) | Host-associated microbial communities from peat moss isolated from Minnesota, USA - S1T2_Fa - Sphagnum fallax MG | ecosystem: Host-associated > Plants > Peat moss > Unclassified | place: USA... | reverse complement strand
TGGGTAGCGAGCCATGATTGGCGCAAACACTCATGCGCATCCCCTCACCCTCGCCAGCGTTAAGCAACATGATCGAACAGTTTTCTGCGCAGACGATACGCGCGGTCATGGCTGCAAGATGCGCGAGATTGTCGTCCAGATTGCCGCTTGCAAGAAATTGCGACAAATCCTGCAACTTGACCAGCGGATTTTCGACCTTATCCATGAGATCGCTTCCCACTATTCTGGAGATGCGCTGATGTCAACCTACGACATGCATCTCGACATGTTCAACATCGTTATCAATCAATGCCCAGTTGCTGCTTCCACTTTCGGTGTCAGGAAGGCTTTATGAAACAGATGGCGCGCCAATAATATCGGTGGCATGCGCAGCCAGTTACCACGTATGTACAACATGAACCGCGCTGTGCCGCTCAATCCATCCCCACAGCTCTCATGCAGCGGCAATAGTGCCCGCATCAACAGTGCATCCATCAACCCCATTAGCAAGACATTTGGCCGTGCAAACTCTATCGCCCGCATCGCAGCTTCAGGAATAGATGCATCCAGCATCTTCACCAGATATCGCATTGCATAGAACAATGGGCGCGTCAGCTCCAATTCCTTCGCACGCTCAATCAACTTGATCCAAAATCCTGGCTCAGCACTGTATTGCTCAACGAGGCGCTGTATATCAACCAAATCCCGTAGACCATGATCCCATTCGCCGTCGTAAAACAAATGCACTGCACTATGCAATATCATGTCTACAGGCGCCAAGACTTTGACCCGTCCGTCATTGCCAACCACACGCGCATTGGCCAGCAATTTATCAGGATCTGGCCAATCATTCGCTGTCTCAGGCAAAATCGCATGATGCACATCAATCACGCTTTCTCGCTTGATATGGCGCATCGGTGGCAATTCATGCATCCACGTGCGGTAGTAGCGCTGATCGTAGGCATCATGGTGAGTTGTCGCCCAGCCATGCATCATCAACGCTGCTTCGACTTGCCCTATCAACGCTTTAGGCACCATGATGTCGATATCCGAAAACAAGCGTCCTTTTGACAATGGCAATCCCGCTTTGACGTATGCAGCCCCCTTCAGATACACGATAGGTGTAGCGATCTGGGCCAACGCATTCTCGATCTGCCTTGCCTCCCATTCAACTGCTTGCCTATGTCTTGCTGCCAGCGTCTGCACCCAACTGATATGCTCCTGCGCCTGAGCTGGAATGCGGTCGATTAACCCTCGCTCTTCCAGCATCGCTGCCAAGCTCGCCAATAAATTGGCGCTGGCCGCCTGACGCAACAGCAAATCCCACTCAGCCAGCCCAAACGCAGACAAGCGTTCGGGCTGACGAAAAGCCTGAAGAACGATAGGAACGAGGGTCACTTGGTCAATGGCTTGAGCGATAAAAACACGTCGATGGCATCATCCAGACGGCTATAGGTAAATTGGTAACTCATCGATGCATCAATTACTCTCGCCAAAGTATCAAATCCCTTCTTTCCTAATAAGCTATAGTTAAATGCGTTTTCTGCCACGCTCATGAACGATCTGGCGCGTGACAGTGGCTCCAGCCTAGCCTCAGTCCCTGCTTCGTATTTCGGGAATATAACCCACGCTGGAATGGCGAATTCCTCCGAACGCATCACGCTCTCATTCGGTGCCTTCAAATGGGCAACTGTACCTTTTGTTGTGTCTGCGACTGGGTTGCTGAAAACCGTCGATGGTTCGTAGTTGCGGATGATATCAATCGATGCATTTTTCAAGCTGATTGGGCGCGGCAATGGCACCAGCAAGCCGTCTTCAGGGCGAATCAATGCAAGCTCATCGGACAACAAGCGCCACCCTCGGCAAACCAACGCTGCGCAGAGCGTGCTTTTACCTGAACCCGGTGGCGCAGGCAGTATCACTGCAAAACCGTTTTTTTCGATCACAGCAGCATGAATGATCAGGTAACGATGCGCTTTGCTGGCAACACACCAATTCAGGCCCCATTCGAACATAGGAAATGCATGTTCCAATGGCAGCGGCTTGAAAGGCGTCATGCCATCGTAGAAAAAATTTACTTGAGGCTTAAACCAACGCCGCACGCTGCTTGGACTCGCCATGCGGATGTGAAAATCAGCGAAGTCTGCTTTGTCCTGCACCGGATAATCTGCATAGAGTAGCGCCATGCTTTCTGCCACCGCTGGGATCGCACTCTGAATGCGCGTTGTGAATACGCCGGTCTTCAGGTAGATGCTACGTTGCAAACGTGCGCTGAATTCAGGTGATGGAAAGGTGCTCATGACACCATCTCAACCAGATGCAACGACTGGAGATCATTAAGAAGATTGCGCACGTCATTTTCAACATCGCTATCACGCTCTATTTCCAGCGAGGCGCATAACGAGTCAGTCAACACATCGTCTTCAGCCCCATGGAGTTGCAATGCCTGTAGCAAGCAGATAGCAGTCACACCCAGCAAATGTGTGTCGCCAGAGAGGTTGTTGAATAGGATGAATTCATCATCCCATTCCCGGTAGTGAAGCTCCTGACCGGGAGTGATGCGCCACATGATAACTGATCAAATTGAGGGATTTGGCAAACCCATGCATCAAAGCATTAGTTTTGCGTTCCCTGTAGATAGGCTACGATCTGCGCTGCATCCCACTTCACGCCAGCTGACGGTGTGTAGTAGCCAGTCGTTTGCCATTCATTGAAGATTGATTGCACCATCGCCGGTTTGAGGTAAGACGTATATCCGGCGCACGCATTCAGATAGGCGGCAACGATGCAACTACCCAAGCCAGTACTATCATTGAATTCCTGAGGATTCAATACCGTGCCGCAAGTCGGTGGATAGTATTGCGACCGGCTGTTTGGCACGTGGAACACATTGCGGAAATTCGTACTGCTCTGACATCCGCTAGGCCATGTTTGGCAGCTATGCCAGTAACTGGGCGGTTTACCATTGCATACTGGCGCAGGGCCATGATGGCTTGCCAGCCCGCCCGACAAGGAAGCGGAAGGCGATGCGCAAATCTCACAAGCCATCCCAGGCTTGCTTGCCAGCGAAAGAATGACGCCCGACGCGGCGAGGCCAGCCTTGGTGAAACGGCGGCGCGATTCGCCTGCAAATTTTTGCGGAGTCACAGTATTTTCGGATTGCGTAAGCTTCTCGCTATCGTCGTTTTGCTGATCTTGGATAGTCACGTGTTTTCTCTCAATTTTGCTGTATCACCCAAGGGAAATGCTACTTTCACAGTATTCTAAGCAATTTCCGTTCCGTCTTGGGCGAACTTTGAAATTTCATTTAAAATCAACAGCCTAGACCAAGCCCTCACATTGCATCTTGCAGTTCCGTGGCTTGGGAACTGGGCATTGTCAAATTTCCCGACATTTGCCCTATTCTTGCCGTCAGAAAAAACTTTCCGGGATGACCAGTACATCCCCTGGCAACATATTCACGTTCGCAGAGATATCACCACGCTTAATCAAGTCGTTGATACGCACAGGCAGCTTTTCCGACTTACCGTCTACGGTACGAATGATGCTGGCTCGATTACCCGACGCAAATTCCGTAACACCACCAACTGCAATCATCACATCCATTAACGACATGCCGCGACGATAAGGTAGCGACTGTGGTTTCGCTGCTTGACCAATCACACGAATCTGTTCACCGTACGTTCCAATGAAACCTGTCACGACCACGGTAACGACAGGTTGTTGTATATAACGTGCCAGCGCTTTTTCGATATCGCGGGCCAACTCGGTCGGTGTCTTGCCGCTTGCAGGCAAATCTTCGACCAATGGAGTTGTAATTTTCCCGTCGGGACGAACCGGCACATTCAACGATACCTCGGGATTGCGCCAGACGATGATGTTGACGTTGTCGCCCGGGCCGATCAAATAATCTTGTTGTGGAGGGGGGCCTTGATCGGCAACCGTTGTCGATTCGGTAGCGCAACCCGCTATCGCCAATACAGAAAGCAAAATGGCGACAAGCGCGAGCAACTTCTTGAATGTCGATTGCAGAGTATTCACCTGGGCTTCCTCTTTGCGGATCGTGTCGTTACGCCGGATCGGCGAGAACAAGGACAGTTGGTTGGGAACAATTACATCGGCGCAAACGGCTTTATAAATCTTATTTTTGCGGCTTAATTTTATACCAGAATGCCATCTATGCAACTCCATTACCATAGAAAAATTTTCTCATTTTGCTCTCTGTCGTAATAGTTCGACGACGAAGTTGGAAGGAATTGCATAGCTGATGCCGCTTGGTTGTGTAATTGCTGTCTCCTTCAGTCCTTTCACTAGTACCATATTGATTACTCCATACACTTCTCCGGTATCGGGGTCATATAAGGGGCTGCCGCTATTGCCGGGGTAAGCCGTACCATCCAGTTGGAATATCGCAAATGGCGTCTTGCGTAATTGCGCCACCATTTTTGCATCCAACGCGTGCGAATTTAGCGCAGGCATCACCACCGGGGTTAGTGCAGATAGCATGGCGCGGTGCGTCGCATGATGTAAGCCAAGAACCATCCCCAGGGGAAATCCGGTAAGCAGAAAGGATTGCCCCTCGCGCGCATGATCGGAATCCGCGAGCTTCATTGCGGGTAAGGCTGGCGCCGAAATCGACAGAATTGCGAGATCGTGTTCTGCATTCTTTGCAACCAGCGTTGCAGGTCGAAAATCAACATCATTGCCGTTGCCACTTGCGATAACGATGCCCAGTGTTTCATTGTTTTCGGTATCGAGTATCTCTGGTATTACATGAGCATTGGTGACAATTGTTAAGCCATTCTCAACAACGAACCCGGTTCCTGTGAAACTGATCGCGGGACTGCGCGTCTTTTTCAACGTGCCGATGCCGACAATGGATGGCTTCGCGTTTTCAATAGTTTGTGGAATATCAGCAAAAGCATTTTCCAATGGCAACAAAAAAGCCATCAGGGTGCATACTTGGCACATCAGCCGGCGAAGCAAGCCGCCCTCGACAGAGGCAAGCGAATACACCAGCGGGTGTGTAGAGGTGCAATGAAACTTGAATGCATGCCTGTTTTTCATGTTGCCTTCAGTATGCAGCAAGAACTGCGCTAGAATCCTTTCAACTTGCGATAGCGCATTATCCAACAATTCACGCAAACCTGACCCTTAATGGTAATAAGCTATAAGCTGATCGGTCAGTCTTTGTGAAAACAGGTTGCTTGACTTTGCCAGTTCAACTCATCACTGTCAATCGTGTTTCGACTCTGACGGTTGCTATCGTCTGTACCTTATCCCTACTGGCTGCAATCTGGTACTATCCACTTGGATCAGTTTGGATAGCGACATGTATTGTGCTGTACCTCATTGCGCTCTGGCGCTGGCCTCTTGCCTGGATGATTTGCGTTCCAGCAATGCTGCCAGTGCTCGATTTTGCCCCCTGGACTGGTCGCTTTTTCTTCGATGAATATGACTGCTTGCTTGCGGCAACACTTGCTTGGCAATCAATGCGCATGTACACCCCGCGTGCATTAAATGTGCAAGCTTCATCGAATCCTGCCCCCTACATACTGTTAGCTTGCATAGCACTCACCGCCATGATTTCCGTGCTGATTGGGATCTCTCCAATCATGCCAATCGGCATCAACTCTTTTAACAATTACTTCAGCCCATTTAACGCTTTGCGCGTTGTCAAAGGCTTGATATGGGCTGCCTTGATGTTACCAATTTATCGGCAAGCACTGGCACGTGATGCCGCCCTAACCTGGCAAAGATTTGCACTTGGCATGAGTATTGGCGTCTTATTCGCCTCTTTCAGCGTGTTGTGGGAGCGGGCAGAATTTCCTGGCTGGCTCAATTTCCATAGCTCCTATCGAGTCGTCGGCATGTTCTCCGGCATGCATATCGGTGGCGCGTATATCGAAGCCTATTTCGCAACAGCCCTGCCATTTGTGGGCTGGTGGACGTTAAATGCACACCAACGCCTCAAAAGAATGGTCGGGGCTTTGATTTTTGCATTGGGAATTTACGCACTGGTCGTCACCTACGCACGCGGCGCGTATCTCGCACTTGGAATCGGCATGCTGGCATTCACATTTTCCATTTATACGCAACACCACCATGTACGTCGTTCAACTTATATCTGGCGTGGCTTGGTCTTGATTGTGCTACTTTCCGCTGTCACCCTGCCGGTTATTAATGGCACAGCAATGCAGCGCCGCTATGCCACCAGCCAGCGCGATCTGGGCGCACGAGCATCCCACTGGCGGGATGCCGTTCGGATGATGGATGATACTGTAACGGCCAAATTGTTTGGGATGGGACTGGGCAGCTATCCGAGACTTTACTATCTCAACAGCGCAGAAAATGTTCATTCCTCGCTTTATATGCTGGCGCTTGACTCCGGCAAGCACGCCCTGTTTCTTTCCTCAGGCGAGCCGATTTATTTTGAGCAGTTTGTGGATCTGAATAACGAGCACGATTACCTCCTGACATTTACCGCGCGCAACATTTCTGGCGAATCCGAACTGATGTTTCCGATATGCGAAAAATGGATGCTGTACTCCGCCAATTGTCTCTCACCTTCGATGCTAATTAGCAAGCGCGGCAACGGCTGGAATAGCTATTCGTTGACGTTCGATACCAAGGCATTTCGCCCACGCTCCGGGTTTAGATCTCGCCCCATCAAATTTGCAATCTTTAACAATAGCGATGACTCCATTGCCGCCATTTCGGATGTATCCTTGCGCGATGAGAATAACCATGAGTACATAAAAAACGGTAATTTTACCGAGGGCATGGACCACTGGTTTTTTACCAGCGACAATCACCTGCCATGGCACCTGGAAAATACGTGGGTACAAATCTATTTTGAGCAAGGCGCATTTGGGTTATTGATTTTCACGCTGCTGATTGCATCTGTCATGACAAAGCTGGTCACGCTCAACCGTTTGCACCACCCTTTTGCATCAGCGATGATTGCCAGCATGTCCGCCTTCCTGACATTGAGTGCATTCGATAGCATTTTCGACTTCCCGCGCATGAGTTTTTTGATTTATACGATTGCGTTTTTGGTGCTGTCGTTCCCTGTTTCGTTCAAATTCATTGGGACGGGGAAACATAAAACATCCCCTATACCATAACCCCATAAATATGGTATAGACGCGTAGGTCAACATGCTGTAATTTTTGCCAGGTAAACTAAAACGGATTTTATGGTAGCGACGAAAGATTTCTTTCGCATATTTGGATAATGATTTGCCGTTGTAAATCTGCTGTATTGTGCATCGATATGCGGTAAACGAATTTGAAGGATTGGAAGAGTCGCCGATTGTAAGATGGGTCGACAGGCGAAAGAAGTGATTGTAGTCGCGCATGCAAAGTCGAAAGGACGGATGCAACAAGTGGTGCAATCTACCCTTTCATTTAATGCAACGCTATTGTAAACTTCAGGCTCGGAATTAAGTCTTCTCTCAAATCATGTTCGTACATCGCGACACACTATTAAACAAGTGATGTAACGCAACATTTGACAGAAGCTGCATCACGGCGTGCATGCGTCGATTCACGCCATAAAGTAAGGGGGAGAAGGTCGATATGGTAGATTTAATGGCCATGCTCGTTGCATTTCTAAAAGAAATTGCAAAGTATCGTTGGTATGCAATGGCTGTGTCGTGGATCGTAGCAATTGTTGGCTGGGCTTTTATCTATCAAATGCCCAACGACTATCAGGCATCTGCGCGCGTGTACGTTGACACCCAAAGCATTTTAAAGCCTTTACTGGCAGGAATGACCACCGTTCCGAATCTCGATCAGCAAGTGACCTTTATGCGTCGCACCCTGATCAGCCGACCTAACGTCGAGCGTGTGATGCGTATGGTTGACCTCGACATCAAAGCAAAAACCGTCAAAGACCATGAGCAGATGGTGGATGATTTGATGGCGCAAATCAAAATCAGCGGCACCGAGCGCGATGACATCTACACCATTTCCTACGACAGCCCGAATCCGAAGCTCGGCAAGGATATTGTACAGTCACTGTTGACGATTTTCGTCGAAGGCAGCTTTGGTGATAAAAAGCAGGATTCCGAAAAAGCTGTCCAGTTCATTGACGACCAGATCAAGAGCTATGAAGACAAGCTGGCTACAGCCGAAAACGCACTGAAGGACTTCAAGATCAAGAATCTTGGCCTGTTGCCACGCCAAGGCAGCGACTACTCCAGCAAAATGGCTGAACTGACTGACTCCTTGAATCAGGCCAAATTGGAGCTGACCGAAGCTGAACAAGCACGTAATTCGATCAAGCAGCAAATCGCAGGAGACGCCCCTGCGCCGATCGCCGAAATACAAGACACGACACCGACCAATCCCGAGCTTGACGCCCGTATTGAGGCATTGAACAAGAATCTGGATCAATTGCGCTTGCAATTTACTGAAGAGCATCCAGACATTGTTTCTGCAAAACGTTTGATTGCCCAGCTTGAGGCTCGCAAGAAGGAAGAAGCTTCCCATCACAAGCGCTCTGCTGATTCCAGCGGTAATTATGGTGCAGTCATGCAGCAGTTGAATATTCAGCTCTCCATGGCCGAAACGCGCGTGGCATCGTTGACTGCGCGTGTTGATGAATACGCGTCCCGACTGAACCATCTGAAATCGCAAAGTACAGCTGCTCCTGAAGTGGAAGCACAATTGGCACAGTTGAATCGTGACTATCAGATCAACAAAGATAATTACGAAAAACTGGTCAGCCGTCGCGATGCAGCGAAGTTATCTGGCGATCTGAGTTCTGCCACCGACATGCTGACTTTCCGTGTGATCGATCCACCGACCGTGCCACTGGTTCCGGTTGGCCCTAATCGCCTGCGTCTTTTTTCTGTTGTGTTTGGAGCAGCATTGTTGGCTGGTATTGCAGTTGCATTGTTGATGAGTCAGTTCCGCCCTACCTTCTTAAGCCAGCGTAGTCTGCGCGAAGTTACGGGCTTGCCGATTCTTGGTAGCGTTAGTATGAATTGGACTGTAGAACAAAAAGTCAAAAGAAGAAGAAGACTTTATGCCTTTGGATTTACCTTATTTGTTCTTTTTAGTACCTATGGCGGTGCGATGGCAGCCTTGATGCTGCGTCCACAGTTGTAGTACATGAACGGGGGAACGAACGTGAGTATCATAGAAAAGGCCGCAAGCCGTTTAAAACATCAAGAAGAGTCAACACCTGCACCAAGAGTTGCATCCGTTGTCGCCTCCGCAGGCGAACGTGTGGCTGAAGTCCCGGAACTCAAACCGAATCAGCGTCCTTTGGCACGACTGACGACGAAAAAGGTGGAGCTGGATTTGGTTCGCATGAACGAAATTGGCTTGGTTACGCCCGGCGGTGGTCGCTCCGTGATGTCCGAAGATTTTCGTATCATCAAGCGTCCATTGATCAAACGCGCTTTTGGCCCGCGTACAGAATCGGATAAGCCTGGCAATCTGATCATGATTACCAGTTCGCTTGCTGGCGAAGGGAAGACATTTTGCTCGATCAATCTGGCAATGAGCATTGCCATGGAAATCGACCATACAGTGTTGCTGGTTGATGCAGACGTTGCTCGTCCGTCGGTATTGCGTACCTTGGGTGTCCCAGCTCAACGTGGCTTGATGGATGTGCTGCTTGACGACAAGATGGATATTTCCGATGTAATGTTGCGCACAAATGTCGATACCTTGAGTATTCTGCCAGCAGGCACCAGCAATGCCCGTGCAACGGAATTGCTGGCAAGTCAAACGATGATCTCCCTGGTCACGGAAATCGCGAACCGCTATTCGGATCGTATCGTGATTTTCGACTCCCCTCCTCTGTTGTTGACCAGCGAAGCCCATGTGCTAGCTGGCCATATGGGACAGATTGTCGTTGTGGTAGAGTCGGAAATCACAACTCAACATGCAGTAAAAGATGCATTGCGTCAGTTGGAAGGTTGCACCAACGTGAATCTAATATTCAACAAGACAAGGGAATTCTCCGGTTCGCAATCGTATGACTATCACTACGGGTAAGTCGCCGCGAAAACATAATCCGGCGCAGGCTCCAATAAAAAAAATTGCTTTTCCCACGCTTGCGCCAGTTGCAATTCTGGCGCTTTTAGCGTCTCCCGTTTGTAAAGCTGATTTCAAAATTACCCCCAGTGCCAGCGTTAGTGAGACTTACACCGACAACGTCAACCTAACCGTTGACTCACAAGCACAACACGAATTCATTACTGAATTCACACCTGGCATCACCATTTCCGATAATGGCCCGAACCTGAAGTTGAATGCCGTGTACACCGCACAGTACTACGAGTATTCCAACAAGGACGTTGCCAATATCAATCAATTCCAGAACGCCCTGCAAGCGAACGCGAACGCAGCCATCGTCAAGGAATTTTTTTATATCGACAGCACAGCGTCGATCAGTCAACAAGCTGTGTCTGCCTTTGGTCCACAGGTCAATGACAATTCCTACTCGGATAACAATCGCACTGAAGTAAAAACAATAACGTTCAGTCCGTATATCACCAAAAATCTAGGTACGACCGCTGTTTTCCAGGCTCGCTATATGCATGATGCGGAGAATTCCGGCAATGTGCAGTTAGGCGATACCCAAAGCGATGGCGTGTTGTTGAGTCTGGCAAGCGGCCCGGCATTTCGGCTTGTGAACTGGGGCCTGGAATTCAATCGGCAGACAGTCGAAAGCACCGTCTCCACTACCGTCACTGAGCAGACTGCTGAGCTGAGCGGCGCTTACATCATGACGCCTGAGCTGAGTTTGACAGCGAATGCCGGTTACGATGAATTTGAATACCAAGGTTTTGCTGCCGACAACCAGCGTGAGAACTTCTGGCTGGCAGGCTTGACGTGGACTCCATCGACACGTACGAACGTCCAGTTTAGTGGCGGCAGGCGCTACGGCGGAACATCCTACAATCTTGTGGCTACTCACCATACGCGCAACTCGGTGTGGATGATCAATTACAACGACTCGGTCACGACTACTCTGTCGCAGTTTTCGTCCCCCAGCAATATCAGCACTGCGGGCCTGCTGACGCAGTTGAACTCGGCCACGATTACCGATCCCGGTCAATTGCAGCAATCTGTGTCGAACACCATTGGCGAAGCGGGGATGCCTTCCAGTTTGGCAAATAGCGCCAATTTCTTCAGCAATGGTTTTTTCCTGCAAAAACAATTGCAGGCTTCGGTTGCGTTTAACACAGCGCGCTCCACGTTGATCTTCAGCGTGTTTGATACAGAACGCACCACATTAAATCCATCGGAATTCGCAGGCTTCCTGGGGAACAACAGTAATCTCCTGCTCAATGACAATAACCGGCAGCTTGGTGGCAGTTCGATACTTAACTGGGAAGTGACGCCACGTACGAATTTTTACCTGAATGGTAATTACACAAAAATCGAATCTTTATCGTCAAATTTAAGCAACTTCAATCGAGCCGTAGTGTTTGGCATGACGCGACATATCAAGCCACACCTGCAAGGCACGTTGGAATTGCGACGCGTCGAAGGAACAACTGTTGATGGCGTGGATACTTACCACGAAAATGCCATCATGGGTTCCCTGACGCTACAGTTATAGCGGAGTGGTGTGAGTCATGTATGAAGCTTTTTATGGATTGAGCGCAAAGCCGTTTCGTCTGCGGCCAGATCCTCAATTCTTCTTCGGCAGTAAAGGTCATAAGCGGGCAATGGCTTATCTTGAGTACGGCTTGTCTCAAGGAGAGGGATTCATTGTCATTACAGGTGAAGTCGGCGCTGGCAAAACCACATTGGTACGCCACCTGTTCAACATGCATGAACGTGACGAGATTATCGCTGCACACATCGTTAACACCAACCTGGATACAGACGATATTCTGCGCACCGTCGCTGCATCGTTTGGCCTTCCCTCTGAAGATGCCAGCAAGGCAGTGTTGCTCTCGCGCCTGGAACATTTCCTGCGCGCCTGCGATCAGCAAGGCAAGCGCGCGTTATTGGTGGTCGATGAAGCACAAAACCTGAACCCACGAACAGTGGAAGAATTGCGCATGCTGTCGAATTTCCAGACAGAAGACAAATCCTTGCTGCAAACCTTTCTGCTGGGGCAGCCGGAATTCCGTGCAACCTTGAATAGTGCCGGGATGCAGCAGCTACGCCAACGGGTGATTGCGACTTACCACCTCGGCCCAATGGATCATCCCGAGACGCAAGCCTATATTCAGCACCGCTTGCACACGGTAGGCTGGAACGAAGATCCATCAATCAGCCAATCGGCATATGACTTGATCTATGAATTTACGGGCGGCATTCCCCGCAAGATCAACACCCTGTGCGACCGCTTGTTCCTGATGGGCTACCTTGAAGAGTTGCACGCTTTTACCGACGTAGAAGTCAATGAAGTGATCAACGACATTCAACAGGAAACGGTTGTGCCGACAACGGTAACCATCGAGCCGACCGCTGAAGATCGCGACGCTTTTCTGACCGCGAACGCCAACTATCTCGGTTATCTGGATGAGCGTATGGTGAAGCTGGAGAAATGTACAGTCTCCATCCTCGCCATGTTAAAGAAAATCGTTGTGACACCACCTAACTCCTCCGTTGGATAAGAACGCATGAATTCGCCTGTAACCATGACCTCGACCGATCAACCAACCAAGCCACGCATCCTTTGCGTTGTTGGAGCACGTCCGAATTTTATGAAGATAGCGCCAATCATTGCGGCGTTATCCGCCCCCGGTCGCAATCTCGGCGTCACCTTGCTGCATACAGGTCAGCACTATGACGTGGCGATGAATCATCAATACTTTGAGGCGCTGGGTATTCCCAATCCCGATATCAATCTGGAAGTGGGATCCGGCAGCCATGCAGTGCAAACGGCTGATGTGATGAAGAAGTTCGAGCCCGTACTTGACGAAGTAGCGCCTGTAGCGATACTAGTGGTTGGCGACGTCAATTCGACCATTGCTTGCGCCTTGGTCGCCAGCAAGAAAGGCGTACCGGTGATTCACGTCGAAGCAGGATTGCGCAGCTACGACCGAGGTATGCCGGAAGAAATCAATCGTGTGCTGACCGACCAGATTTCCGATTTGCTGTTCACAACAGAGGAAAGTGGGAAGGAAAATCTGCTGCGTGAAGGAATTGCGGATCATCGCATTCATTTCGTCGGCAATGTGATGATCGATACGCTCAAGCGCAATCTTTCGCAGGCGGTCCCAACGTCAACCATTGTCGCCAATGCCAATCGTCCGTCGTTCCTGGATGGATTCGATGGCTATGCAGTATTGACCTTGCACCGCCCATCCAACGTTGATGAACCAGAGGTGTTGAAGAAACTGCTGGAAACCGTTGTCCAGATCAGTATCCGCACGCCTGTGATTTTCCCGCAGCATCCGCGTACACGCGCCAACATTACGAAATTCGGCCTGGATCGCATCCTCGATAATCAAAACATCTTGCTGCTGCCACCAATGGGCTATTTCGAGATGCTCGGCTTGATGAAAGACGCACGCGTCGTCTTGACCGACTCTGGCGGTATTCAGGAAGAAACTACAGCCTTGGGCGTTCCATGCATCACCTTGCGGAACAATACCGAACGGCCAATCACCGTGACCGAAGGCACGAACTCGATTGCAGGCCAAGACCCTGAGAAAATCCTCGCTGCCTATGAAGAGTTGTTGCGCGATGGCGGCAAGGCGGGTCGCATTCCACAATTCTGGGACGGCAATGCGGCAGTACGCATCGCCGACAAGTTATCCGAATGGATTAGCAATGGGTGCAGCACATCATGAACACCGTCACTTCACCTGGCTTGGCTAAAGCGGCAAGCACGGCAGACAACCGCATTCGCAATGCGATGACCATCGACGTGGAAGACTACTTCCAGGTATCTGCATTTGCACCGTATATTTCGCGTGATAGCTGGCCTACACAAGAATGCCGGGTTGAAGCGAATATGGATTTGATCCTTGGTATCTTAGATGACGCCAAGGTCCCTGCTACGTTTTTCACGCTGGGTTGGATAGCTGAACGCTATCCGCAAGTGGTGAAACGTATCGTGGCAGGTGGTCATGAATTGGCAAGTCATGGCTATGCTCATTTGCGTGCATCGGATCAGGACTTGTCGCAATTCAATGATGACATCACACGTAGCAAGGCGCTTCTGGAAGATATTGGTGGCCAGGCTGTGTTGGGGTATCGTGCGCCATCGTTCTCGATAGGAACACGCAACCTCTGGGCGCTCGATGCGCTGTATGCCGCAGGCTATCGTTATAGCTCCAGCATTTACCCGATTCAGCATGATCATTACGGCATGCCGGATGCGCCGCGTTTCGCCTTTTATCCGAATGGCGAGAATGGCTTGCTCGAAGTGCCGATTACAACAGTACGGCTAATGAAGCGCAATCTGCCTGCTGGCGGCGGTGGATACTTCCGCCTCCTACCCTATTCGCTTTCGCGCTGGATGATGGAACGCGTGAATAAGGATGATCACCAATCTGCGATCTTCTATTTCCACCCTTGGGAACTAGATCCGCAACAGCCACATCCGCAGGGCTTGAATATGAAGACGCGTTTCCGCCACTACGTCAACCTGAGCCGCATGCAAGGCCGCATCAAGGCATTAACCAAGGACTTCGCGTGGGATCGGATGGATCGACTATTTCTGAGGCAAGCATGAGCGCGGTAGTTGACGGATTCGCACAGGCAGGTGCTGGTAACCAATCTGGTACTGGCGTGATCGTCAAACTGATGCAAGCGCAAGATATCGCACGCTGGGATGCGTTCGTGCAGACCTGTCCTGATGCGACATTTTTCCATCGTGCTGGCTGGCAGAAAGTCATTGAAAAAGCATTTGGTCACAAGACTTGGTTTTATTACGTTGAAGCTGGCGGCGAAATTCAAGGTGTACTATCACTTTGCCAGATCAAGAGTCCGTTGTTTGGACACTCGTTAGGTTCTCTGCCATTTTGTGTCTATGGCGGTGTAGCTGCGACTTCCGATGCAGCAAGGCAAGCGCTGGACAAAGCTGCCCATGAGCTGGCACAGCAATTGAAAGTTGGTCATCTCGAATATCGCACCATCACGCGTGCGCATCCGACCGAGCAAACCTGGCATGGTAAAGAGCTTTACGTCACCTTCCGCAAGACCATTTCTGCAGACGATGAAGCCAACATGAATGCCATTCCGCGCAAGCAGCGCGCAATGGTACGCAAAGGCATCAAGGCTGATTTGCGCGGAGAAATTGATCAAACTATTGATCGCTTCTTCACGGCATATGCCGAGAGTGTGCATCGTCTGGGTACGCCAGTTTTTTCAAAGAAATACTTCCGTTTGCTGAAAGAAGTGTTTGCCGATGATTGCGAAATCCGCACTATCGTAAAAGATAAGGACGTTGTAGCGGCCGTAATGAGTTTCTACTTCCGCGATGAAGTATTACCTTATTACGGTGGCGGCACATCGCTCGCGCGTGAAGTCGCGGGAAATGACTTCATGTACTGGAATTTGATGCAGGCTGCAGCTGCACGCGGTTGCCGTCGCTTTGATTTTGGTCGCAGCAAAATGGGAACAGGTGCGTTCGACTTCAAGAAGAATTGGGGCTTTGAGCCAGAATCTTTGGGTTACGAGTACCGGTTGTATGCATCGAGCGCTGTGCCCGACAATAACCCGCTAAATCCAAAGTACCAGCTTTTCATCAAGCTATGGCAAAAACTACCGCTGCCAGTCGCTAACCTGCTCGGCCCCCATATCGTCAAAGACTTAGGTTAGGCACGTGCAGAATCTGCTTTTGCTTGTTCACCGCATTCCTTTTCCGCCCAACAAGGGCGACAAGATACGCTCGTACCATTTGCTTAAGCATCTGGTACAGCATTATCGCGTGCATATCGGTACGTTTATCGATGACGAGGATGACTGGCAGCATGTGCCGAAAATTCGCGACATGTGTGCCAGCAGTTACTTTGCCCGATTGAACCCTCTTCGCGCACGCGTTCGCAGTCTTGCCGCATTGTTTGCAAACCGCACGCTGTCGCTCGACTATTACCGCGACGCTGGTTTGCATGCGTGGGTGCATGAGTTGATGCAAAAGGAAAAAATCGACCGCATCCTGATCTATTCGTCGCCAATGGCGCAATACACAGCGGATTATCCAATGGTGCGCCGTGTTGCTGATTTCGTGGATGTCGATTCCGACAAATGGCGGCAATACGCAGAGAAAAAATCCTGGCCGATGAGTTGGCTGTATGCACATGAAGCACGCCAACTATTGCGCTATGAAAGAAAAATCGCCAGCGAGTTTGATGCGACTCTGTTTGTGTCACAGCCAGAAGCTGAACTGTTCAGAGGGTTGGCACCAGAAAGCGCCGAGAAGATCGGCTTTTTCAATAACGGTGTCGATACGGACTATTTCTCGCCTGTGCATCACTACGAATCACCCTATCCTGCTGATAAGCGCGTAATCGTTTTCGCGGGTGCGATGGATTACTGGCCGAATATCGATGCGGTACAGTGGTTTGCCCGTGAGGTATTGCCGTCGATCCAGGCCAAAAATCCTGATACGCTGTTCTATATCGTCGGCGCTCGACCAACGCCAGAGGTCAAGCAATTGGAAGAGTTACAGGGTATTCATGTCACTGGCACCGTACCTGATATTCGCCCTTACGTTGTGCATGCTGCCTTATCGGTCGCGCCTTTGCGCATTGCTCGTGGCATTCAGAACAAAGTGTTGGAAGCAATGTCGATGGCGAAAACCATCGTCGTATCAGAGCAGGCACTGGAAGGTATCCATGCAATACCAGGTAAGGAATTGATGTTGGCCAAAGATGCTTCGCAATTTGTGACGGCAGTTAATGACGCACTCGCAAATCCCAATCCCGACATTGGCATCAGTGCACGCGAAAAAGCGGTGTTGATTTACGGCTGGGCCAGCAATCTGACCCGTGTTGAGTCGATACTCGAAGCCAATACCGATGGTGCAATCGGCAGTGCGTCCAATACGCAAAATGGCAGTAATCCCGTCGGTGTAAAGGTGTAAGCTTGGAAAACGTTCGTACAGCGCAGTTCGCTCCATTGGATATACCGAAGTTCGCCATCATCGGCTTCGTTTTTCTCCTTCCCTTTTTCGCTTACTTTGCGACTGCCCAGTCTATAGTCTCGATCTGGAATAGTTCAGAGACCTTTGCGCACGGCTATGTGATTCTACCCATCAGTCTTTGGCTTATCTGGCGGCGACGCGATGTCTTGAAGACCTTGCCAATAGAACCGTATTGGCCTGCATTGGCGTTACTTGCTGCATGTGGTTTCGGATGGTTGTTGGCTGAATTAGCGGACGTTCAAATCGTCAAGCAATATGCGTTTGCTGCAATGCTACCGGTGAGCGCATTGGCAATATTGGGCAAAAAACTCGCGCGTGCGATGACCTTTCCTCTATTGTTCGTCCTGTTTGCGGTGCCATTCGGTGACATTTTTATTGCACCATTGATCAACTTTACGGCTGACTTCGCCATCGCAGCATTGCGTGCAACTGGGATTCCGGTTCTGCGTGAAGGCAATAGCTTTTCCATCCCAACCGGTAATTGGTCAGTGGTCGAAGCTTGCAGTGGCGTGCGTTACCTTATCTCATCGATCACGCTGGGCTGTCTATATGCCTATCTGACTTATCGCACACGCTGGCGACAAGTGATTTTTGTCCTTCTCTCGATTGTGGTGCCGATTGCTGCCAATGGCGTTCGTGCATATATGATCGTGATGATCGGTCACCTCAGCGGTATGAAGCTGGCGGTCGGTTTCGATCACCTGATCTATGGCTGGATATTCTTCGGTATCGTGATGTTTATCCTGTTCTGGTTGGGGAGTTTCTGGCGCGAGGATGAATTACCGAAGGTCGATACACCAGGAATTGCAACGCCTGCAATTGGCTCGAAAGTACCTGGTTCACGCTTGATGCCTGCTGCATTGGCGATCCTGCTATGCATTGGAGTCTGGCCTGCCTATGCGCATTACATTGAGAACGCAAATCACGGGCCACTTTCAGCGCAGTTGTCCGATTTCCAGCCAGCATGGCAAAAATCGCAGACGTTTTCTGATTGGGAACCGTCGTTTTCACCATCAAATGCGCAGTTACGCGAATTTTACGAGAAAAACGGACGCCCGGTTGGCGTGGATTTGCTGTATTACCGTAATCAGCAACACGGCGCTGAATTGATCAGTTCCAACAATCAGTTAGCGACCAGCAAGGATCATGTCTGGCATCTTGTCGGCACAGTATTGCGTGCTGAAAACGTTGGTGGTCGCAGCCTCGCCTTGCGCGAAGCCACCATTTCCGGCCCGAGTGGACATTTGCTGGTTTGGTATTGGTACTGGATAGATGGAAACGTCACAACCAACGATTACGTTGGTAAACTATTGCAAGCGAAGCAAAAACTTCTGAATGGGCGCGATGATTGCGCTGCGGTAATGGTGTTTGCGCCTTATGACGATAAACCTGAGATGGCCCGCGAAGTATTGCGCGATTTTCTCGGTAGTAATCTGACGCCGATTGAATCTGTCCTGGCAAACAATCAAAAACAATAATTGCGATTAGACTGAGTTTCCAAATTTCAATGAGCCAACCTCCTCTGATCGTTCACCTGATCTACCGCCTCGACTTTGGCGGCTTGGAGAATTTATTGGTCGAACGTATCAATCGCATGCCTGCCGATCGGTATCGACATGCAATCGTCTGCTTGACCACTTCTACGGATTTTGCAAAGAAAATCAGTAAACCGGATGTTAGTATCCATGCCTTGAACAAGCAACCAGGGCTGTCGCTTGGTACGCACGGGCAGTTATGGGAATTGTTGCGTCAATTGAACCCGACGATACTGCATACCTATAACCTGACGTCGATAGAATACGCACCTACTGCGATGTTGGCAGGTGTGCCAATTCGCATCAATGGCACGCATGGGCGTGATGCCAGCGATCCGAATGGTACCAATCGCAAGCACAATATGCTGCGCAAGCTGATGTTGCCTTTCTACGATTGGTACTATGCGAACTCCGACGATCAGTTGGTGTGGAATCGTCGCGTGATTGGAGTGCCAGAAAACAAAAGCTGCCTGTTGGCAAATGGCATCGACGCGGATAAATTTCACCCGCGTAACGGGCCTGACCGTAATCCATCACTCCCCCTCGGTGAAAACGATATCGTGATCGGCACGGTGGGGCGTGTGCAGGACGTAAAAGATCATGCATCATTGGTCGATGCATTCATCTTGTTGCGTGAGCGCCTCCCGGAGCTTTCCTCTCGCTTACGTCTGGCAATCATTGGCGACGGCCCGTTGTTGTCATCTATACGTGAAAAAGTAACCACCGCCGGGCTGAATGACGTAGTATGGCTGCCCGGAGCACGTACCGATGTCGCCGATATTCTGCGTCATATGACGATCTTCGCCATGTCGTCAATTGCTGAAGGAACACCAGGATCAGCATTGGAAGCAATGGCCAGCGGCTTGCCGGTTGTGGGCACACGCGTTGGCGGCATCCCTGAAGTGATTGAAGATGGAGTGACAGGTGCTGTCGTACCTCCATCCAATCCCGATATGCTCGCGACGGCACTGGCACGCTACGTTACTGATGCAGACTTGATCGCCAAACACGGTGTAGCAGGCAGAGAACGCGTGCTGCGCAAATACAGCATGACAGGCATGATGTCGGCCTATTTGTCGCTCTACGACACCCTATGCGAACGTAAAAACATAATCAGAAAGCCCATAGAGACATGTGTGGAATAGTCGGAATATTCGATACGCAGGGTTCCCGCGAAGTTGATCGCGAGTTGTTAAAGCGTATCAACGAAACGCAACATCATCGCGGCCCGGATGAAGGGGACATCTATACCGAGCCGGGCTTGGGCTTTGGTCATCGCCGCTTATCGATTATTGACCTGTCGAGCGGACAGCAACCACTCTTCAATGGCGACGGTACGATTGGCATTGTCTTCAACGGCGAGATATACAACTATCGTGAACTGATGACGGAATTGCAGCAACTTGGCTATCAATTCCGCACACGCAGCGATACTGAAGTCATCGTGCATGCATGGGAGCAATGGGGGGAGGCCTGCGTCGATAAGCTACGCGGCATCTTTGCCTTTGCAATATGGGATCGCAACAAACGCAGCCTGTTCCTGGCGCGTGACCATATGGGCGTCAAGCCGCTGTTTTATACGCTACTGCCAAGTGGACTATTCGCATTCAGCTCCGAACTGAAAGCATTGCGTGCACTGCCTGAATTGCAGCATGCAATCGATCCGACCGCGGTGGAGGATTATTTCGCCTACGGCTATATCCCCGAACCCAAGACCATTTACAAGTCAGCATTCAAGCTGTCGCCTGGACACAGCCTGAGCATGAAGGTCGGCTCCCCGATGCCTGCGCAGAAGCAATTTTGGGACGTACCATTCAAGTTGCACTACGCAATGACCGAACGCGATGCCGAACAAGAGCTAGTCAGGCAACTGCGCGAATCGGTGAATCTGCAACTGGTATCCGAAGTGCCGCTGGGTGCATTTCTGTCTGGCGGCGTCGATTCCAGCGCAGTGGTCGCGATGATGGCTGGTTTAAGCAAGGAACCAGTCAACACATGCTCCATCGCCTTTAACGACCCAGCATTCGACGAGTCCAAATACGCGCAGCAAGTAGCGACGCAATACAAGACGCATCATCACACCGATACGGTTGATACCGACGATTACGGCTTGCTTGATACGCTTGCTGATCTATACGATGAGCCTTACGCAGATAGCTCAGCCATTCCAACCTATCGCGTTTGCCAATTGGCGCGCAAGCGCGTGACAGTCGCGCTTTCCGGCGATGGCGGTGACGAGAATTTTGCCGGATACAGGCGCTACCGCTACGCAATGGCAGAGGACAAGGTACGTTCGCGACTGCCTTCCGGCTTGCGTAAGCCACTGTTCGGCACATTGGGAAAATACTATCCCAAAGCCGATTGGGCACCACGCGTATTCCGTGCGAAGACGACGTTTGAAGCACTATCGCGTGATCTGGTCGAAGGCTATTTCCATGGTGTATCGATCATGCCGGACCGCATGCGCGATCAACTGTTCTCACCCGCCTTCCGTGCAAAGCTGCAAGGCTATCGCGCCATCGACGTCATGCGCTCTCACGCCGAACGTGCGCCGACTGATGTGCCATTGTCGCTGATCCAGTATCTGGATATGAAGACATACTTGCCTGGTGATATCCTGACGAAGGTGGATCGTGCCAGCATGGCGCATGCTTTGGAAGTGCGTGTACCGCTGCTCGATCACAAATTCGTGGAGTGGATATCGGGCCTGCCTGCGGACATGAAGCTGCAAGGCGGCGAGGGAAAGGCTGTTTTCAAGAAGAGCTTGAAGCCGTACCTGGGTGACGACATCCTGTATCGCAGCAAGATGGGCTTTGCCGTGCCGCTGGCAAGCTGGTTCCGTGGTCCTTTGCGCCAACGCGTGCGCGATGCTCTGCTTGGGCAACAACTGGCCGATACCGGCATCTTCAATACCAGCTTCCTCGCCGAAATCGTCGAACAACATGAATCGGGCAGACGTGACTACAGCGCCTCTATCTGGACGCTGTTGATGTTCGATGCGTTCTTACGCAAAGAAACAAAGAGCGCGTAACCATGACCATTTCCAGCATTCATACAACCGACGCGCCTTTACAAACCAAGACTGGTGGCCCCTTGCGTATCCTGCATTTGCTCGATCACTCGATTCCCCTGCATAGCGGCTATACCTTTCGTACGCGCTCCATCCTGCAACAGCAGCGTGAACTTGGTTGGGAAACACATCATTTAACCAGCCCAAAGCATGGTGTATCCAAGACTGATCCTGAACAGGTTGATGGATTGACCTTTTATCGGACAGCGCCGGGAACCGGCTTGATGTCACGCATTCCTGCGCTGAATCAATTATATGTCATCGACAAGCTGGCAGCGCGTCTGCTCGATGTTGCCAAGGAAATCAAGCCAGATGTATTGCATGCGCACTCCCCGGCATTGAATGCGATTGCTGCGCTACGCGTTGGGCGCAAATTGGGTATTCCCGTCGTTTACGAAATTCGTGCCTTTTGGGAAGACGCTGCCGTCGATCATGGCACCAGCCGCGAATGGGGCTTGCGCTATCGACTGACCCGTGCCATGGAGACTTATGCGCTAAAGCACGTGCATGCAGCAACGACGATATGCGAAGGCTTGCGCGCTGAAATTGTCGAGCGAGGTATTCCATCCAATAAAGTCACTGTCATTCCGAACGCTGTCAATATTGTCGATTTCAATATCGGTGAACAACGCGATGAGGAACTGGCGCAAAAGCTCGGCATTGCAGGCAAACAGGTACTTGGTTTCATTGGCTCCTTCTATGCTTATGAAGGTTTGGACGTGCTGCTGCGTGCGATGCCGTCGATGCTTGAAAAGAATCCGAATATCCGCGTACTACTCGTTGGCGGTGGCCCGGAAGCGGAAGATTTGAAGCGTCTTGCAGTTGAGTTGGGCGTTGCAGGCCAAGTCATCGTGACTGGCCGCGTGCCGCATAACGAGGTGCAGCGTTATTACAACCTGGTCGATGTGCTGGTTTATCCACGTTTGAAGATGCGCCTGACGGATCTGGTGACACCATTGAAACCGTTGGAAGCAATGGCACAAGGACGTTTATTGGTTGCATCCGATGTCGGCGGTCACCGCGAACTGATCGATGACGGCAAAACTGGTGTCCTGTTCAAAGCAGGCGACCCCCAAGCCTTGAGTGATCGCGTGCTGGAATTACTGGCATCGCCCCAGCGTTGGGATGCATTGAAACAAGCTGGACGCGCATTCGTCGAGAACGAACGTAACTGGGCCGTCAGCGTTGCACGTTACCGCGCCGTCTATGCATCCGTACTGAAAGCCGCTTAGTAATGAAGTTGCTTACCTTCAGTACCCTGTTTCCGAATGCAGTCACCCCTGGTCACGGTATTTTTGTCGAGACACGCCTGCGTCATCTGTTAGCCAGCGGCAAAGCAGAATCACGCGTAGTAGCGCCGGTGCCTTGGTTTCCCTTTTCCAATGCGCGCTTTGGCCGCTATGCGAATTTTGCCAGGGTTCCCGCTGAAGAGACGCGGCATGGTATCAAGGTGCTGCATCCGCGCTATACGCTCATCCCGAAGATCGGGATGAATCTGACTCCGACTTTGCTCGCCAACAGCGCCAAGCGTGTGCTGGGCGACATGATCGACGATGGTTATGATTTCGACCTGATCGACGCGCACTATTTTTATCCCGACGGCGTCGCAGCGGTTAAGCTTGGGCAGTATTTCAACAAACCTGTCGTGATTACGGCGCGTGGTTCAGACATCAGCTTGATTCCACAATATCGATTACCGCGTAGAATGATACGTTGGGCCGCAGAAAAAGCCCAGGGTGTGATCACGGTCTGCAATGCACTCAAGACGGAGATGGCGCAATTGGGCGTGGACGACCAAAAGATCGTTCCGCTGCGCAATGGTGTCGATTTGGCGCTGTTTCATCCGGCTGACCGAAACGCAATTCGCCAAGCTGCAGGAATAGAAGGTTTTACCATCGTATCTGTCGGACATTTAGTGCCAGTTAAAGGCCATGATCTGGTGATCAGCGCCTTACCCTTGATGCCGGACGTGAAACTGCTTCTGATTGGTAACGGTATCGAACGTGAGCGTTTGCAGACGCTGGCAGAAGAATTGAAGGTGGCTGATCGCGTGAGGTTTCTCGGTGCATTGCCCCAAACCGATCTGGCCCGTTATTACTGTGCTGCCGATGCATTGGTGCTGGCATCCAGCCGCGAGGGTTGGGCGAACGTGTTGCTGGAATCAATGGCCTGTGGCACACCCGTCGTTGCCAGCAACGTATGGGGTACACCCGAGGTTGTCGCATCATCAGACGCTGGACTATTGATGCGTGAACGTAGCGCGCGCGGAATCGCCGAAGCCATCGAGACCTTACGCGCGAACTACCCTGATCGTGCAGCAACCCGCCGCTACGCGGAAAAATTCAGTTGGGAAGACACCACCGCCGGGCAATTGCGCCTGTTTAACGCCATCTTGAAGCGTGAACCAGAAGCTGCTCTCGCCTGCGCACAGTCCATATCATGAGAGATATATTTGTTTTCGCCGTTGTATTCGGCTCCATCCCCTACATGTTCAAGAAGCCATATTTCGGCATCATCATGTGGGTATGGATCAGCGTAATGAACTTGCATACGCAAGGCTGGGGATTTGCACGTACCTTCCCGTTCGCCGCAGTGATTGCCGTTACCACGCTGTCGTCGATGCTGGTCAGTACAGAGAAGAAATCCCTTCCCTCTTCGCCGGTTACGGTTGTCTTCATCCTCTTTACCTTATGGATGAGTGTAACTTCGATCTTTGCGATTCATCCCGATCAAGTCAGCACACAATGGATACGTGTGTACAAGATCATGGGGATGACCTTGGTCACGATGATGCTGATCAAAGATAAAGTCCATATCGAACAATTGATCTGGACGATTGTCATTTCACTTGGGTTTTACGGTGTCAAAGGTGGCATTTTCACGATACGCAGTGGCGGCAGCGACCGTGTCTGGGGACCGGAAGGCACCTTCATCGATGGCAATAACGAAATTGCGCTGGCGCTGGTCATGGTAATTCCGCTGATGTATTACCTGCATTCGATTACGAAGAACAAATGGGGGCGCTATGCATTCATCGCATCTATTTTGCTATGTGCATTGGCAGCCTTGGGTTCATATTCTCGCGGTGCCGCGATTGCCATCGGTGCGATGGTGTTGTTCCTCTGGCTTAAGAGTAGCAACAAGATGACTTTGGGCGTGTTGATCGTCGTAATGGCACCACTGATGCTGCTGATGATGCCAAGCAAATGGTTTGACCGCATTGACACCATTAATACCTACGAAGAAGACAGTTCTGCGATGGGTCGTATCAATGCCTGGAAGATGGCGACCAATCTGGCAATGGATAGGCCGTTGACTGGTGGCGGGTTCGAGATTTACGACCCCGGCGTTTTCATGCAATATGCGCCGAATCCATACGACATCCATGCAGCACACAGTATCTATTTCCAGGTGTTGGGCGAACACGGTTTCGTTGGGCTATTCCTGTATCTGCTTTTGGGCTTCGTCACCTGGCGCACCGGCACCTGGATCATTAAGCATACGGCGAAACTACCTGAATATCGATGGGCGAATACGTTGGCAACGATGATACAAGTCAGTCTGCTTGGCTTCGCTGTGGGTGGTGCGTTCCTCAGCCTGGTCTATTTTGATGTACCCTATTATTTGATGGCTGCGATGGTCGCGTTGAAGATGTACGTCAGAGATAATCTGACTAAAGAAGGTTTGCTGCCAGTACCCGGCAGTATGCGCCCGATAACAGCACCAAGCACGAATAGCAGACTCAGTTCCAAGTAACCTGGACAGGAAAGATAGACGGCAACCATGTCTGCAACTAGCAGTGAATTGATCAGTCCGCAAACGATGCCAGAAAGCGCGCCATTCTTGACGCGCCCGCTATTGCGCATACTATCTCCAGGCGGAAAAGATGGCTTGTCTATCCTGATATTTCATCGTGTGCTACCGCGAAAAGATCCACTCTTCCCTGGCGAAATCGATGCAAAGGAATTCGACTGGCTGTTGGGTCTGCTGAAATCGTGCTTCAACATCATTCCGCTAAGCGAAGCCGTGAACAAACTGCGGGAAGGCAAGCTGCCTGCTCGCGCGGCCTGTATCACGTTTGACGACGGCTATGCTGACAATTCAGAAATCGCCCTGCCAATACTCCAGCGACACCAGTTGCATGCGACATTCTTTGTTGCCACTGGATTTCTCAATGGCGGTCGTATGTGGAATGACTCAGTGATCGAGCTGGTCCGACGTGCGCAGTGTGGTCAGATCGATGCCAGCACCATCGGACTTGGTACGCACCTGATCGAGACAATTACGCAGAGACAAACAGCAATTCCAGCATTGATTTCGCAACTTAAGTACCTGCCACTGGACGAACGTTTGGAGCAAGTCCAGCGTCTGATCGATATCGTTGGCATCGACTTGCCAACCGACTTGATGATGACCTCCGCTCAAGTCCAAAAGCTGCATCATGGTGGTATGGAGATTGGCGGACACACGGTCAATCACCCTATCCTCGCCAAAATTTCAGATTCAGTTGCACGCGCAGAAATCGCCAATGGCAAAGGCATGCTGGAAGACCTGATCAAACAGCCGATGCGCCTGTTTGCCTACCCAAACGGCAAACCGCATGAGGATTATCTGACCCAGCATGTGGCTATGGTAAAAGAGTTGAAATTTGAAGGCGCGGTATCCACGTCCTGGGGATCAGCGAAGAAGCAGACAGATTTGTATCAACTGCCTCGCTTCACCCCTTGGGATCGCACCAAACTGCGCTTTATATTGCGAATGGCTCGCAACCTGACCAGCACAGCGGCAACCGCATAGCGCCACGCAATTAAACGTGACGTAAGGTCATTTTATGCAGTCGGAGCCACTGGTGGATGCTTATCGTCAGCGAACTCTTCTTCATTGATGCGGAAACGAGCTCTCTGATCCCCCATCAATGCGCGTAATTCCTTGACGTTCATACCGGTTTCTTCGTGCATGCGAATCAGCAGAGATGCACCCACTGGCAAACGGCGATGACGCACTTTGCTGATAACCGGCGGCGCAACTTCCAACGCACGGGATAAGGCTGCATCATTCTTCAAGCCAAGCTTTTCGATCAATGCATCAAGCAATTTATTCGGGTCGTAAGACTCTTGCTCCATCAAGTGATCGCTCATATTTCGTTTCCTTTTACCATGTCCATTGTTGAAAAAGTTAACACCCAACAACTTGCACCCTGAAAGGCATATCAAATAGAACGTACCAGCAAGCCAAAACGAAGGCCGAACCACTCCAGCGATGATCACAAATTGCGCTCCCATCGCTTCAGATATTTTCCACCCTGACGGTGCAGAAATTACTTGTCGTTTCTATCTCATAATATACGCGCAATTTCGACTTTGTGCTGTGCCATGCCGCATTTATGCGCACTCCCCGGCGCGGTAAGCAACAGATGCAACATGTTTGTGAACCCCGATTTCGGGATTTGTTAATTGAAAAATTCTTTAAGAAATTTCCCGGAAGAATTGTATTCAATAAAAGTATTTCCGTCAGTTATTAGATTTTTCTTCAGACACGTCTGATCCTTAATCTTCATTTCTCAACAATTTTTCAAAATCATTTCAGTTCATAACACGCGGAAATTTTGTCTCAACGCCTTCGTCCTAAAATGTCGTGAATTACAACACTTCATATAGTACAAATGAAACATACGATAAAGCATATTTGACACTATTCTAAAAATATCGCTTAATGTCCTTTTGCAAACAATTTAAAATCACTCACCATAGAAAAGTACTAGGGTGTTGCGACATGAAAAGGGATAAGCTTTAGATCGTGCCAAACAATACAAATGTATTCTGGATCACAGGACTCTCAGGCGCGGGCAAATCTACCCTCTGTCGAAAATTGGTTGCGCATCTTAGAGAACAAAAAAGAATAGTCGTGATGCTGGACGGGGATGAGTTACGAGAAGTCATGGGAGCAACACAGTCTCATACGCAGGAAGAGCGTAAGCAATTGGCGATGCGCTATTCCCGGCTATGCAAAATGATTGCATCCCAAGGAGTGGATGTCGCAATAGCGACGATCTCTATGTTCCGCGAAGTGCATGAATGGAACCGCGCAAATATCCCTGGCTATGTAGAAATTTATCTTGATGTCCCCAAGGAAGAAGTAGTTAGACGTGACCCCAAAAAAATCTATGCACGTGCCGCCCGCGACGAATTGAAAAATGTCGCTGGATTCGACTTCGCCGTCGATGTACCAACTGCACCCGACATACGGATTGCATGGTCACCAGAATTAACCGCAGATCAGTCTCTTACGCACGTAATTGAGCAACTTAAACAGTTGAACCAGCGCCATCATCCATAACTAACAACAATAAACGGAGCAATATATGAAACATGGGGATTTCACCGGCCTGGCAGCAGACTATTCGGATTACCGTCCTGATTATGCGCCAATGGTATTGAACGCCGTTCTAGGCATCGTTGGTAAGCCTGTTCAGGAAATTGATGCTGTCGATGTTGGTGCCGGAACCGGAATATGGACGCGCATGGTCGCTGCATCTGGCGTAAAGTCTATAACAGCAGTTGAGCCCAATGACGATATGCGCCATCACGGTAGCGATCATCCACATAACCGCGGCATTAATTGGCATCAAGGCTCAGGTGAGGCAACTGGCTTATCGCAAGGCAGTGCTGACTTATTGTCGATGGCATCGTCTTTCCACTGGGTGGAATTTGATAAAGGTATTACTGAATTTGACCGCGTACTGCGTCCAGGCGGCTGCTTCGTCGCTTTGTGGAATCCCCGCTATATCGAAGCCAATCCCCTGTTGGTCGAAATCGAAGCACATCTGGCCACGTTGAAAGGCGAACAGATCAAGCGTGTTTCTTCCGGCCGTTCCGAATTTACCGAGACGCTGTTGGATAGGCTGGAAAAATGCAAACAGTTTGCTGAAGTTGCCTACATCGAAGCGAAACATACGATTCCTTTCTCGCAGGAGCGTTACCTCGGCGCTTGGCGCTCAGTGAACGATTTGCGCGTGCAGCTCGGTGCTGAAAAGTTCGCTGAATTCATGAAATGGGTAGAGCGCAAGATCGAAGGCATTGACGTCATTCAAGCAACCTATTTGACGCGAGCATGGGTGGCACGCAAGCCAGCCTGACCGATATGGCTATCGCGATCTCCATTCTCTCGACCAAGGCGCGGACTTTGGAGTCCCTGACGGGAAAGATTTGCAGCGCGCGCATACCTGACGTGGAGTACTTCACTGTCGCCCAATGGATAAACAGCCATAAGAAGGTTTTGGGGCGTTTAAATGCACGTTTCGGCAGGGCTCGTACCCTCGTCGTGCGTTCAAGTGCGCATAACGAAGACTCGGCTACTGAATCACTGGCTGGTCACTTCACGTCCGTATTGAACGTGACAGGTGAAGACGCAATCCAAAACGCCATTGACGATGTCATAGCCTCCTATGGCCCGGATGCGGATGCATTGCGCGATGAGGTACTGGTGCAACCAATGCTTTCCGGCGTTCGCATCTCCGGTGTTGCCTTCACGCATGACCCGGCAACCGGATCGCCTTATCGTGTCATCAACTATGCAATCGGTGACGATACTGCCGCCGTGACTGGCGGTTTGGGGGCTACACGTACCTATGTAGCAGTCGGTGGCGCGCAGCAGGTGCCACGCGACATGGCAAAAGTTTTGGCGTTGCTGGATGAATTGCAATCGATGTTCCCTGGACGTACCTTGGATATCGAATTTGCAATTGCAGAACCAGACGATACCGTCTATTTGCTGCAGGTACGTCCGTTGGTGATGCAAAGTACATTGTCCGATGCTGCTGAACAACGTGAGTTGCTGTCACGCGTAGCAGAGAAAGTCCGGGCAGCACAGCAGCCTCATCCCTTCCTGTGTGGTCGCTCGACGGTATTCGGTGTCATGCCTGATTGGAACCCTGCTGAGATTATCGGCATACGTCCGCGTCCGTTAGCCTTATCGCTCTATCGGGAATTGGTCACCGATGCGATCTGGGCTTATCAGCGCAATAACTATGGTTATCGCAACCTGCGCAGCTTTCCGCTGCTGGTAAATTTTTGTGGCCAACCGTACATTGATGTACGGTTGTCGTTCAACTCCTTCATCCCCAAGGACATTGAAGGCAGCCTGGCCGACCGGCTGGTCGATTACTATATTGAGCGCCTTACGGCATCGCCAACCTTGCATGACAAGGTGGAATTCGAGATTGTACTGTCCTGCTATACGCTCGATCTATCGCAACGCTTGAAAACACTGGCTGAAGCAGGATTCAGCCAGAACGATTTAACGCACTTGACAGAAAGCCTGCGCAACCTGACCAATCGCGTGATCAATCGGGACAATGGCCTGTGGCGTGAAGACGAAGCAAAGCTCGCAAAACTGATTGCACGGCGAGAAGAAATATTGTCCTCCGGTCTTGATCCCATAGCACGCGTTTACTGGTTGCTGGAAGATTGCAAACGCTATGGCACGCTCCCCTTCGCTGGACTGGCTCGTGCTGGCTTCATCGCCGTACAGATGCTGAAATCGCTGGTCGCTGTCGGTGTCTTCACGCAAGAAGACTATGAAAGCTTCATGAATGGCCTGAACACGGTCAGCAGCCAACTATCGCGTGATTTAGGTAGTGTCGATCGCGCCAGCTTTCTGTCGCGTTACGGTCATTTGCGTCCTGGTACCTACGATATCCTGTCCCCCCGCTACGACGAAGCGCCAGACAAATATTTCAGCGGCAACAAGCGTGGCAAGAAAGCTCGCAGCACGGAGCGCAAGCCTTTCCGGTTATCGCTGACACAGATGCGTTCGATTGCATCGCTGTTACAAGAACATGGACTGTCGTCGGATGTTGTTGGCCTGTTTGACTTTCTGCAAGCCGGGATCGAACTGCGTGAATATGCGAAGTTCGTTTTCTCGCGCAATCTTTCTGATGCCATCTCACTATTCCGCGAATGGGGCGAAAAGCAAGGATTTTGCCCGGATGAATTGTCCTACGCGAATATCAACTGCATACAGGAGTTGTATGCAGGCACAGATAATCCGAAAAAAGCCATTGCCCAATCGATAGAAGAAGGCAAGGCACGTTATCGCGAGACACGTCAACTATGGTTACCGCCATTGATTACAAAACCGGATGACGTGTGGGCTTTCCACGTGCCTGAATGCGAGCCCAATTTCGTCACGCAATCAAGTGTTACCGGTGCTGTTGTTCGCCCGGAACAGCGGGAAAGGCTGGCAGGTGGCATTGTATTTATCCCCAGCGCAGACCCAGGTTTTGATTGGTTGTTTTCGCACCGCATCGCCGGATTGGTGACTGCTTATGGCGGGGTGAACAGTCACATGGCGATACGTGCGAATGAATTAGGTCTCGCCGCAGTAATTGGTGCTGGTGATGCGTTGTTTTCGCAATGGTCGCAGGCCCGCCGGTTACACATCGACTGTGCCGGGCGGCGTGTCGAAGTGTTGTCATGAAACTGGTTGCGATCAGCCAACGGGTGGATAAGCATCCCGAACGACGTGAAATACGCGATGCGTTGGATCAGCGCCTGATTGAATGGGTATTGGAAGCCGGTTATCTACCATTACCGATACCCAATACGCTTCATGCACAAAGCGATACGCTGGCGATATGGCTGCAAAAACTCAATCCAAGCGCGCTGTTGCTTTCTGGCGGAAACGATATCGGCGAATTCAGTGTGCGTGACGATACAGAAAGAAAGTTGCTCGACTTTGCGCAAATGCAAGCGCTTCCCGTTCTTGGAATTTGCCATGGCATGCAGATAATGGGGGCTTGGGCTGGCGCACCTTTGCAAGCATGTACCAATCACGTTCGTACACGCCATGACTTACAGGGTGAGCTCTATGGAAACGTCAATAGCTACCATAACTTTGCGCTGGCACGGTGTCCATCGAATTTCCGTGTCCTTGCCCAATCCGAGGATGGCACGACAGAAGCGATTCGTCATAAAGCGCTGCCATGGGAGGGCTGGATGTGGCATCCAGAGCGTGAACCCGAGTTCGATCAACGCCACCTGGAACGAGTACGACAACTGTTCCGATAGAACCGAATAGAACAAGATTTTTCAGCAAGGAAAACCGTAGTATGAAAGCCATTATTCTCGCCGCCGGTCGTGGGAGCCGGATGAAGCAAATGACCGACGATTGTCCGAAATGCCTGGTCGAACTGCGCGGCAAACCCCTGCTCGAATGGCAACTGTCAGCCCTGCGTGCTGCAGGCATCTCCGAAATTGCCATCGTTACAGGCTATAAGCGGGAAATGCTCGCCAATCGCAACTTGGTTGAATTTCATAATCTGCGTTGGGAAAGCACCAATATGGTGTCATCCCTATCCTGTGCACAGGATTGGCTGCTTGCACAGCCTTGCATCATCAGTTACTCGGATATCTTTTACGACGCATCCTCGGTCATATCCCTCATGCAGTCGGATGCAGCCCTTGCGGTCGCCTACGATCCAAACTGGTTGAAATTATGGGAAAAACGATTCGGCGACCCATTGCTAGACGCTGAGACTTTCAAACTCAAGGCAAATGGCACATTGGCCGAGATAGGCAACAAGCCAAATTCTGTGTCCGAGGTGCAAGGCCAATACATGGGCTTACTGCGCTTCACGCCGACCGCCTGGCAGGAGGTGCTACGTGTTCGCGCCAGCCTCAGTGCCGAGCAATGCGACAAAATGCACATGACAGGCACGCTGCAAAAACTCATCGATGCAGGTAATGTCCCAATAACAGGCATACCGTACGAGAAAGAATGGGGGGAAGTTGATTCGGTTGACGATTTGGCTGCCTATCAATAAAGGTACAGAAAACAAGAATAAGAGGCCGTTGTGAAATTACCGTGGTGGTGTTGTGACTCCTAGTCGTACTAATTGTCCTCTCTTCGTCGCCACGTCTGGCCAAACTAATTTCGCAACAGCCTCTACGTAAATGGAGGAAGGTGTAACGTGTCCGCGATCACAACAATAATTAAAAACATGAATGTGATCCTGACGCATCCATATGGACGCGCAGGTTCTCTATTTGTGCATAGCCTGTTTGATAGTCATCCCAGCATTTTGACTTTGCCGCGTTGCGGCGTTTTGCATTCACTCCTGCCTGCGGTTGTACCGGCTGCGAATCTGGCGAGTCAGATCGATGCAATCATCGCCAAATGTGGCGGGATATTCGATTCGACCAAGGATTATTTCGGCAACATGAGTGGCATTACTGTCGGTCGCTTCGGTTTTGATGGTGAAGAAAATATCATCGTCAGTATTGATGAGTTCCGTAAACGCTTCCTCGATATGGCAATGGCCGAGCTTGAAGAACACAAGCAGCTATCGCGGCGCACATTCTTCGTCCTTTTCCACATCTCGTATGCACAATGCATACGTGACGTTAATCTGACACATTGCAAGTACATCTTTTATCACCCACATTCCAACGATGAGTGGAATGCATTGTTGGAGGACTTCCCCGCCCTTCATTTCATTGCGATGACCCGTGATCCACGTCAGGATTGGGTGTCATGGAAAAAGATTCATGCGCTGCGAATGGGGCGCGATACGTCGCGCATTCCGCCGATTTGCATGTTCCTTAGCGCGAAATATTATGCTGACAGCAGCCATAGTTTGCGCGACATCATCGGGAAATTGCAGTCGGATCACATTCGCATTGTCGATCTGGAAGTGTTTCATGTGATGAATCGCAATGCGATGATCCACCTCGCCAATTGGTTGAATATCGAATTCACGGAGGTGCTATTGGATTCAACTTTCAATGGCCATAAATGGTTTGGCAATGCTGCAGACTTAAAGAAGAGTAGTACATTCAATCCGACAATGAAACGCGATGCATGGAAAACAGAGTTGACCAATGCCGAAATTGAAGCGATCAACCTGATCCTCCCTGGTACGATCAGCTACCTGCACTACGACATCGATCTACCCAAGTACGAAAATCAATCATTTGATGTACTTCATAGTGGCGTCCGCTATAACAGCGCATTGCAATTGATTGCACATTGTTTTTTGAATCTTGCCGGCAATCCCCTTGTCGCTTTTCCTGGAATCGATCTTCAATATACACGGGTAAAAAGAGTTATAAGGCGGATTCGCAACATCTTGAAAATGAGTCGCACCGTGCGTTACTCGATTCATTTATCGCGGCAATTAAAGGGGCCAAGGCTGGAAAAAATGTTGGCTGATCTGGTTTCCAATGAACACAAGTTACTTGCAGAGAAATTGCCTGATCAGTATTTTCTTAGCTACTATGCACATCAAGGCTCAAGTCCGGCAGCAAGTGTTCCAGGCAGCATGACTGCACATGCCGTACCGCAGCTCAATATGCCGATCAAATTTGCCTGATCATTTCAGTTCACGCGTAAGCCGCTGGCGACGACTTCCTTCCATGCTGACAAGCGCAATGGCCGCTTTACGAGCCATTGCAATGCTGTCGCCATGGCAGCACCATATGCCTTTTGACCGCGATAGAAATAACACTGATCCTGCATAACGAAGTCGAAGCGTCTAATCAACACATCCTTATGGCGTTGACCGCGGCTATCGTTCAATAGAAATTCCACCATCGTATCTTCATGGAGGTGACGTGGCCTGTTTCCATGCGTGAGGCTGGCCGGATGGATACGATAGAAAGCGACATCCGCTTTCAGCAACCAAAGATCTTCCTGAAAGGCGCATTTAAACCACAGGTGGTAATCTTCAGCTCGCGGCAAGAGTTCGTTGAACATGCCGTTCTCCAACACCAGCGAACGCTGGATCAACACGGTCATGATACCAATCATGCATTTGTCGCCAAACTCCCTGACTGGTTTGGGCAGGCAATTCAGTTCTATTGCAGCATTATTTTTATCCAGCTTCGCGATCAGGTGATCGGCACTTTCAAAGCGAGTATCGCCTTCGTCTTCAGTAAGTGGGCGCAACAAGCAAAAATTGGCGCCGACCCATTTGACCTCTTTTTGGTTTTGTACCACGCGCCAGCGCATCGCCAACGAAGTCGGAAATAAAATGTCATCAGAGTCCAGGAAGGCAATCCAATTGCCACGCGCCTTCACAATGCCTGTATTCCTGGCGCCAGCTGCGCCCTTCTTGCGTTGATTGGAAAATAGCTGGATGCGGGCATCAAGCGCAGCCACCTTACCCAACATATCCTGGGTAGCAGGATCGGTACTATGGTCATCAACGATGATCAATTCAAACACCGGTAACGCACAATCATCTAATGCAATCTGCCCCAACACAGATTGCACAGCTTCGAGTAAATACTCGCCGCTGTTATAGACCGGCATGATGATTGAAATCTCGGGCGAGTTCACGCTTGACCTCTTATCCTTATTAATTGAATTGGCAACAATGTCTGTTACGAATTATTGTTTGTCGTATTTTTCATTGCGCTACTTGAAACTACGCGGTATTGGGTCAACTTTACCAATTGCGGTTCATGGACGCCCTGATCTCCATGTCAGCACGTTGCGCCAGTATCTCAAATTTGCAGGCTGCGTACGTACCGCCGTCATCAGGTGTTTCCACGCCTCTTTGCGGTTGCCAATATGGCGATAATGCATTGCCGATAAATGATGGCATTCACTGGTCAATCTGGCGATTGTACCCTTGTGACAGGAATACTCAGGCTTGGTCTCCAGCCAATTCAATACCTTCAAGTAATGCAGCTCTTTTGGTCCTTTTAAGGTGGCAACCAGGCTACCCTCTCTTTGTCGATAATAGGCTGTAATGCGAGGGGAAAACACAAAAGAACCGCGAGCCGCCAGGCATAGCCAAAGCAAGGTATCTTCCGGGCCGTGGAAGTGACAATCGAAATTGCCCACGACCTGCATTGCAGAACGCTTGACCAGTGTGGCGCCAGTCCACACAAAATGGATCGTTGCAACAGCATCGAATGGATTGCTTAACAATACAGGTTCTTGTGTTTGAAAGCTTTCAGCAAAGACTCTCGCACCACGTGGCCCTAAGCCCACGCGCCCAACCGGTTGTAATGGAAGATCGTTTTGAAACCAGGCAAAGTCCGTCGCAATCAAATCGGCATCGTTAAACTGTTGAGCCAGTCTGATGCGCTCTTCAAGCGCATTGGGCGTCCAGATATCATCTGCGTCGAGCATGGCAATGTAGTCGCCACTCGCCAGTGCGAGCCCGGCATTACGCGCAGCAGCAACACCTTGATTGGTTGGCTGCGCAATGATTTTGATACGCACATCTCGCGCAGCATGGGTTCGAATGATGTCAAGCGTGCGATCGCTGGAACAGTCGTCAACCAGGATAATTTCGTATACGGGATAAGTCTGTGCGAACACAGATGCCAGGGTTTCGTCGATATAGGGTTCGACGTTAAAGCAGGGAATGATGGCGGAAATCGTCGGTCGATATGAGGTCATGCAGTACATCAACAATCAAGAGTTAATTTACTTCACCAAACTGCTACCCGGCGCATGAATATGCTTTTGATCGAATATTACCCGATTTCGGCCACTTCCCTTAGCACGATATAGTGCATCGTCCGCCCGTTTCAGGATTTCTTCTAGCGTTGTATCATCCTCATTCAAAGATGCCAATCCGAAACTTGCCGTAACCTTGATCGCGTGCTCGCCGACACCAATAGTCGATAAAGACGCTACCGCTTCACGTGCCCGTTCCGCCCAATTGAGAGCATCAACGCTGGATGCTCCCGGCAGAATGACCAGAAACTCCTCCCCTCCCCAGCGGCAAATGGTGTCAGAGACGCGCAAGGTCTTGGCAATTGTCGCCACGAAAGAATTCAACACCAGATCGCCGCAGGCATGGCCATAGGTATCGTTAATGTTCTTGAAGTGATCGATATCAAGCATAGCCACCGTCAATGCTTGACCAAAGCGTTGTGATCGGTGCATTTCGCTATTGAGTAATGATGCGCCGTGACGCCGGTTATAGATACCGGTCAGAGAGTCGTGCGTGGCGGCTTGTTTCAATTGCTCAATCAATTTGGTGTGCTCGGAAATATCCCGGATCACCGCCATCATTTCCACTTTGTCGCCGACCCGTATCTTGGAAATTGATACTTCAATTTCTATCTCTGTGCCATCGACACGCAAGCCGAATATGGGTGTACGGGCATCCATTGGCTTGGATTCAACTTCGGAAACACGAAATGCATCAACCAATCTCGTATGGGATTCCTTTGCATGTTCCGGCAAAAAACGAGACAGGTGTTCACCAACGACAGATTCGTCCTTGTCAATGCCAAACATACGCTTGGCCGACTCATTGATCATTTTAATGACTTGGTTATGGTCGATGGTGATGATGCCATCCGTCGCCGAATCGACCAAGGCGGCATAACGTTGACGCGAAGCTTCAAGCTTGCGCTGCAGATGCTTCTTTTCCGTAATTTCTATCAGCGTCATGATCACGCGCTTGCTGTCGCTGTCATGAGATAGAACGGGTGAAATTGCTACACGCCACCAGCGCGACTTTCCGTCACGCTCGACCACCATCTCCGTTTCCTGCGGACGTTGCTTGACTGCGCAAAGCGTCAATTGCGAACGAATCTGCTTTTCCACCACTTTGGGGACTATCTCGTTCAGTGGACGACCAATGCTATCGACAACAGGCTTGCTTGTGATAGCCTCGAACAAGGAATTTGCGCTCACCAGTAGCGAGCCACCGCGATGCGCTTCAAAGATGGCAAAACCAGCGCCTATCGTCTCCAGCGACGCCGCCACATCATCATGCGTACATGTCCTGAACATATGATCTCCCCCGCTCAGTCGGGCAGCATCACTACCAACTGGCGTCACATATTGTTGTGCATTTCCTTTGATGCTATCCATCAGTCGTAAAGTCTTATGGCGAAACAACATACGTTCAGGATTTTCAGCAATCGCCACTGACGTCATTCAACGACGCCTCATCACATGCACAACGCATGGCAGCAGAACGATACTGACACAGACAACTTAGGGAAAAGACAACGGGAGCAGACGCATTAGGCACTGCCGGGCGTCCTGCTATGTCGGATAGAAAACGGATGGCTTCGACTTGCTATCTCTCGCGCGAGCATCAGCCTTGAAACCGTGCGGTTGCGGGAAAATTGCGGAATGCGTTACGTTTCGGTTTTTATCGATAATTCGCAGGCGCTTCTATTTCTGCTTCATCGCGCACTGTCTGTCAGACTTTCCATGCGGCAAGTAAAGTCCGCTGAAACAGATTGCGCAGATCAAACCTCCCCCCAGAGGCAAAGCCTTTTCCCACTTCCTGACGTTAGATTCACTGATGGTCCACATCGTGATGATTTTGACTAATTGTAGTCCCATTCTTACGGAAAGTAGTCCTCTGAATTTGATTTTTTGTTTATTTGGCAGACTGTACCAAGCACCCCACAGACGTCAGAAATTTTTATAAACAATGTCTGGCGCAGGAGTTGTAGCGAGTGCGAAGACTGCTATCGTTATCAATGCCGAAGCAATGACAAAAACAGTCCGCAGATAGCGTGAAAGAAGCAGTGTTTGCCCATAAATATAAACATTTAAAGCCATATCACGCAGGCGTTCCCAGAGGTCAAGCAACACTGTCGCCAACGCGAAAATGCTTAATGCAACAAGAAAAATGCACGTACCGCCCAGCTTGCCTGCCAATCCCTCAATCTGAGGCCAACTAGCCCAAAACAAAACGAGGCTGAAACTGAAATAGCAAAATGTCAGGCCGCGTGCGCAGGCTTGATACAACCAATGCGCGGCAATGTTACGGTACGGCTTACGTCCGAATTTCTTGATCATTAGCACTTGAAAAAGTTTGTTGCCACTGACTCCAAGCCCCAGGACAAAGCCATATAGGACAAACACAAACGTCTGCCCATGCCATAAGCCAATCAGGAAAAAGGTCACCATGAATGCGGCCACACCGATATAGGGATCGGTAGTTGGCGATGGGAAACGCTTCATCAGGGAAGCAGCCAGTGGGTTGTACACGTAGGTTTTGAGCCAGTTGGATAAGGTCATATGCCAACGCGCCCAAAAATCCATGAAATTGAGGGCAGAAAAAGGCCGATCGAAATTTTCAGGCAATGCATTACCAAAGAAGCGTGCAACGCCGATCACGATATCGGTATAACCAGAGAAATTGCAATACAGGTATAAGGTATAGCTGACAAGAATGGTCGCCCCCGTAACAGTACGCTGCAAAATCGGCGAATCTGCTTGCAATGCAGACTGTGCTTCCTGATGCGTGCCATGCAGGAGCGTTGCCAACACAACGACCTTGAACGCACCTGACGCGATGCGCTCTATTGCCCTGCCAGACGCTACCCAGCTCAGCTTGAGCGGTTGTTCACGGTATAAAGCATAGGACTCATAGCGTTGTATCGGGCCAGATATCAGTGTCGCGAAATTCAAAATGTAGTTCAGATACGCAATCGGATCAGGAAATTTTTCAAGATTGCCACTCGCCGCATCAATCTGTAGCTGCAGCATGCGAAAGAACATGTAGGACAGACCGATCGTTAAATAAGGCTGCATCAAGAACACTTCGGGCGGCACGAAAGAATACTTCTTGATCCAGAAAAAATATCCCAGCGTCAGAATCAGGAAGATACGCAATGCCAGTTCACTTTGATGACGGTGCAAAACCCAGGCACCAGCGTAACCTAGGACGATAAATACCGCCATCGGCATAAATGCGGCGAGAGCCTGCGTATTGCAAGTAGAAAGAAAATACGCATTTGCAATCAACAGGACGATGTCGCGGAAGTACACCGAACGTAAAAGCAAAGAAATTTGATAGACGCCAAATGTGACGAGGACGAAAATCAGAAAATTGACGGAGGTGATATTCATTCGCCCTCCTATCGCATAGCCATCGCCGTCACATCACAGTGATCGAACGGTGCGACATTTGCCGACAGAAGGCCATTAACCAGCCCGTTTGCTGCGACACCATGCCCTTGTGCAGTCATGTGACCATCAACCGGGAAAAACAAAGTTTCGGGATTGGCGACGTGCCGAAAATAATCATAGGTATCGATGAAGATGATGTGATGTCGTGCCGTAATTTCTGCAATGCGGCGGTTGATAGCCTCAGGATCAACACCAGCCGGGCGGTTCGCAGGATTTGCCAGAGCAGCTTGAATACGTTGCGGAGTGAAGACGATGGCGAATGGCACGCCTTCGCGCCGGAAGCGTTCAGACATCTCGCCGACGATCAAGTCAAAGTCGCTAAATCGTTTTTCCCATTGCGGAGAAAATGGTAGTCGCAAATAATCCGCCTTGTCAGCATGCATCAGGAATAAGTCGACATACTTAGCACGATTCTGAAACAGCATGTATTGAGCAAACAATGCAGCACGACTATCAGATAACATCGCCGATAGTTTTGACACTACTCCTACCTGATTACCGGTCTCGACTGGCTTCGCCT